>Ga0207109_1012_pt1 | contig 45898 bp, 35 predicted proteins | sample Alteio_BWMinHeat_73_FD_153584 | JGI IMG/M metagenome (GOLD analysis project Ga0207109, IMG submission 153584) | Enriched cells from forest soil in Barre Woods Harvard Forest LTER site, Petersham, Massachusetts, United States -... | ecosystem: Environmental > Terrestrial > Soil > Temperate forest >... | reverse complement strand
CTCAAGTGGTTATTTTATCAATCGCTTATCGATAGAGAACTCCTTCCGAGCAATGGATCCGAAGCCTTGAGAAATCGGTATGCGGGGGGTTCAGCAGATGGTTGAATTCGCCGACGACGATTGCGCACGGTACGCGCAAAACAACCGACTTTCTCGAATCGAGCCATTCGCCACCCAGGAACAATTATCGTCATCAGGAATTCGCTGCTCCAAGGGATGCAAATTGAAACATCGGAGACGCACTCGAAGGCTCACTTGACGTTGCGCAAAAGCGAAGCGGGCTAAATCTGGTAATGCTGCTCCGGGGTACAAACAAGAGTCCCCCCCAAAAAGTTGTGAAAAGAGTTGCTTCTGAAGAAGAACCGCGTCGCGAGATTATTTGCAGTTGCAGCGCAATTCATGATTCTCATGGCGACGCCCGGACTGACCCGCTCTCAGAGCCCTGCAACGCAAATCGGTTCAGGCTTCGGCAGAAAATCAGCTGGATCCTTACGCCGCGGCTTTTGCAGGATTGACCTATACCGAGGCGCAAAAAGAAGCGATCGGCAAGATACGACAGGACATAACCTCGCGCAAAGCGATGGTTATAAAGGTCGACAAGCTGACGCAGAGCCAGAAGGATGCCATGCTGACGGGTTACAGGCGCATAGAATACGCGCTTATTTTTAGGGAGCTTACGCCTGCGCAGCAAAAACAGATAAGCACCCGGATGCACGCTCGTCGCGTGGCGGAGCAGGCTGCGCAAACGACGCAAGCGCCTTCGCGATAAGGGTTGTGACATGGATTGACACACCGGATCGCCAGATCCAAGCCACACAGGCGCCTATGGGAGACCCGCGCAAGCTACGATTCCTATGCGCTGCCGCACTCTTGTTCAGCGGCAGGTCGACTCCGGGTTCTCGCTGAAGACGATGGGGACTTTCGTCGGGCACCGTACTCCGGATGCCACCAAGGTCTAAGCTTAGGTTGATGCCGAGGCCGTCGTAGGGCGGCTCTCGGAAATGGCGAGGAACTCTATGAAGAATGCAATGAAAGGTCGCCTGGCCGAAAGCGCGGAAGATGCGCTGATCAGTGTTCCCACCGATCGGCGTCCCCGAAACTGCAACGAACGACCACAGCGAAGCAGGCCAAAAGTGTGCCTCATTCCACGACGAGGTTGGTGGCCCGGAAAGAGCAGATAACTACGTCCACCCGGTGGCCGCGTTTCACCACCAGCGTTGGGTTCTGGAACGCCATCCAGTAGGTCATGCCCGCTTGTGGCGTGCGTTGGCGCAGTTTTCCGACTTTCTCCATTTGAGGAACGGTCAGCTTGACCCTAGCCTGGGCATCGTACAACTCAGGCTCCATCTTCGTGTCGTTGAGAGCCGCGGCTTTCGCGGGTCCAAGGCCCGGTAATTGAATCGAATAAGTTCACCCGACTCCGCAACCTTTACCCGCAGTTCGCCGACGCCCCAAACCCCTTCGTAATACATTTCCGCCGGCTGCGAAAGCCGATTCGCCTGGGAGCCTTGCCAAACCGGCGCCGGCCTAGAGCCTGTTATTAACTTTGTTCGGGTTGAGTCGATGTGTTGAGGGAGCGGGGTCCATCACGCGCAAGATGCTTTCATGGCGAGTGGAGGCGGCTATCCGAGTGATGTTAAAGCATTTCTCCTATTGCTGTAGAGCATGGAAGGGGAGTCTAAACCAAGCTTTTGCATCCTCGGCAGTGAGGAGCGGTAGCAATTCTGCGATGGCTTGATCGAGGGCCTCTTTGGTTCTGGCCTTGGCGGCGCGGAGCAGTTGTTTCAGTTTGGCCCAAGCCTTTTCGATAGGATTCAGGTCGGGCGAGTAAGGCGGCAGGTAAAGCAACTGAGCTCCAGCCGTTTCAATCCTTTCGCGCACCCCCTTGACCTTGTGCGAGCTGAGGTTGTCCATCACCACCACATCGCCGGGGCGCAGTTTCGGGCACAAGACTTCATCCAGATAGGCAAGGAATATCTCCCGGTCCGTGGCCGCCTCGATGGTCATGGTTGCAATCATGCCGCGGATGCTGATGGCGCCCAGAATGGTGAGGATTTTCCATCGACCATCGGGAGTGGTTTCATGAATTCGCGCGCCTCCCGTGCAACGCGCATAGAGGCGTGTCATCTGCGTAGATACGCCGCTCTCATCCAGAAAAATCAACTGTTCCAGGTCGATCCTGCCAATCACTTCGACGAACTCTTCACGCCGGCTGCGGTTCTCTTCCGTGTCCCGTTCCTGGGCGTGGAGTGACTTTTTTTAAGCCGAAAGCCCAACCGCTTCACCACCCGCCACAGATGCTGGGTACTCACCCGAAGGCCGGTCCGGTTCTCCAACTCTGCCTGTAACTCCAATAGTGTCGCGTCCCCATGGGAGCCCAGCAATCCAGCCAAGGCCTGTTCATCGATCCGGCGCTTGGCTCCCGGGCGATAACTAGGCCTCTCCATCCGCCCCGTACGCTTCCTGGCCGCCCAGACCTTCCACGCCCAGCCCAGACTCACACCAAAATCCTCGGCCAACTCCGACAGGCTCCCTTTGCCCTGGTCGAAGGCCTCCAGCAGCTTTCGCCGCAAATCATCCGAATAAGGTCGCGCCATAGCATCTGCGCAGAGAATCGCCATCCATACTATATACCATCAGGAGAAATGCTTTAGTGATGAGGAGTGGGCATTTGTGGCGCCGTACCTGGCGCTGTGCCGGGAAGATGCCCAGCAACGGAAACACAGTCTGCGGGAAGTGTTCAACGGACTGAGATACGTGGTGCGGACCGGAGTCCAGTGGCGGATGGTGCCCCATGATTTGCCGCCGTGGACGGTCATATATCAGCAGGCGCAACGGTGGATTCGAGCTCAGTGCTTCCAGGTCATGATCGAGGACTTGCGCATGCTGCTGCGGGAGTTCGCCGGACGCAAGGAGCAACCCACGGCTATGGTAGTGGACAGCCGTACGCTGCAATCGACGCCGGAGTCGGGGGCGCGAGCCGGCTATGACGGAGCCAAACGGCGCAAGGGATCGAAAGTTCATGCGGCGGTGGACACGCTGGGCCATCTGCTGGCTCTGCATGTTACGCCAGCTAACGAACAAGATCGTGAACAGGTGGAGAAGCTGGCCGAAGCGGTTCAGCAGATCACTGGTGAACATGTGGAACTGGCGTATGTCGATCAGGGATACACCGGAGAGGCCGCAAAACAAGCGGCTGCCTCCCATGGCATCGAACTAGCGGTGGTTAAACACACGCAGGCCAAACGCGGCTTCGTTCTCCTGCCCCGACGTTGGGTGATCGAGCGTAGCTTCGCTTGGGCACGCTTTCGACCCCTCGCCCGCGACTACGAACGGATGGCGCAGACCTTGGCAGGATGGCATTACGTGGCTTTCGTATGTCTCATGCTCGCTCAGCTATACAGCTCGCTCAACAGAAGTTAATAACAGGCTCTAGTGGCCGGCGCGCCTTGGATGGGAGGAAGAGGCACCTTGAGCGGGCGTGGCAGAGTGCGTGGCCGCTGGAGAGTGGCCCGCTGCGCTCGCGGCTTGCGGCGAGGCAAAGGGCTGGACTTGTTAAGTCGATACAACTGTAGAGCCCCTGGCAAAAAGCAACACCGATAGCAGAACGCCACCAACCGCATTTCGACTTCTCATCGCAACTCCCCTCCCTCCTGCCTACTGCTTCCGGATCCGGCCGCTGATTTCCGAAGAAGTCGAGGGTCGGATGGTTCTGAGAAACCGGTACGTAGTCGATGGCCGGCGAACCCGCATTCAGGGCGTAGTTGGCAAACAGAGCCGCGCCACCGTAGTTCCCGTTCGTCCCGCCTTTTACCGAATCGTCACTCAGGGCCAGCGGGCCCCAGCTTACGTTAATCCAGTTGTTGCCTTCGTCCACCGTCGCCGCGGGAGTCAGGGTGAAGACCGGATTTGGAGCCGACGCGTCGACGATGCCCGGAGGCACGCCGTACCCCGTCGGTCCGCCACACCCAGCACTCGCGCAGGCTGGAGGCACCCGCGTACCATTGCAGTACTGGCTGACGATGGAGGGATTGGTTGTCAGGTTAGATGAAGCGTAGCCGGGATCGTCCAGCATCGAATACGTCGGGTTGAGCCTGAATCCCGATTCGTGTCCGGTTAAGGTCTTGTCCCCGCGGACGCCGATGTCCCAGTAGCTGGCCGTGCTTGCCAAAAGCGGTCTGCGTCGGCGCGGCAGCCCGGTCACGCCATTCGTTGATCCGACCGTCGACACCAGCTTTCCGGTCGAGGGGTCTCTTCCCAGCGTGCTAGGGAAGAAGCATTTGCCGTCGTATGGCGCGGGCTGAAGCTGGTTGTTGATCTTCATCGCGTCATAGCACTTGAACTGCGAGTTATACGGGAGTGTGTGCAGCGTGCCCCCATTGTGCTCAGAGTTGTACCAGTCGAGGTAATTCGGCTGGTCGAACAGTGTGAAGAAAAAGAGGTCGTTGGTAGCTGTGTCCTGGCCGGGGCAGCTCATATAAGGCTTGTGCCCGGTCGCTGCAGTTCCTCCAGAGGTTCCGGAAGTAATGTTCGGGTAGAAACCCTGCGCCCAGGCACCCCAACTGCTGGTGGTGGTGGTGTCCACCATGGTTAGGGTTGGCGTTACTCCATCGGCTGCAAAGGCTTCCTGGTAAAGGTTGACGGTGACATTCGAAACGTACGGCTGCCAGGGCTGTTGAATCATTTGCGACGCATCATCAAAGGGACGCGTTGCGGCATAATTGACCGTTCCATAGATGCCGCCGTTTTCGGCCACTTGTGTGGTCGAAGCAGTGGTTCCGCCAGTGGGATTGCTCAGGGAGTTAGGGACCGTTGCGCAGGCCGGCGGACACGATGCATAGGGCGCCTTGCCGATATCGATCCAGTTACTGTGACCGGTTAAGCCCGCCCATCCCTCCGCCCAAACCCACGGTGGGTCGATGCGGCCGGCGGAAGCCCCTTTTCGTTCCCGAACTGGGGATGGCTGTTCCGGCTTCGAACGAAGCAGCCTCTGCCGCGCAATCCGCTGTTGTGCAATAGACCGCGCCGGGCACGGACAAATCGGTAGGCAGAGGAACCGACTCGTCGGTGTTCGACATCTTGGAAGTTGCCCTTCGAGATTGATCAAGCCGGTGTGGCGCGTTGACGCATGCTCGGGACGCCGCACGAAGCTCAGACCTTCGCCGGCGAACCATAGTGCCGGCTTTCGCTGCTCCAGTCGATGTCCATTTGGGCGACGCCGTGGCCTCCGCTTAGCCCAAAGGTTACCGCCTCGCCCCATCCAGGTTCAAATGCCGCCTTCGAGTCGCGAGTGACGGAGCCGAGCAAATCGGCAAGCCTGCCTCTCGCCTTCATAAAGGCAGGATCGTGCGTAGGATCGGTGGCGGACACGGAAGAGAGCGCGTGGGTCGTTTCTTTGATGGCCGGCGCAACCTGTGATAGCGCGTCGGACCACCAGGCAACGCTGGTCCAATCGGCGCTGACCGCGGCAAGCTGGGTGGGGCCCAGGCGGCTGAGATCATCGATGGTGTTGAATGCCGCGGTATTGCCGATCTCATCCATCCTGGCCCACACAGCGTCGTTGCGAAGGATCCTCAGGCGCAGCGCATCTGTATCCGCATCGTCGGAAGGCGGAACGATGAGCGCGGCCATAACCCGGCGCCCCAGCAGTTCAATTTCCTGCTTCGATCGAGGTTCCATTGATGCCGGATCTTTAAAGAAAAGATTGAGCAGAGCGGGCATATCATAATTCACGACGGCGGTGACGCAAGCGTGCCGGAAATAGGAATTCGCCTTGAGAGCATCGTCGAGCGCTCCCAAAGGGATCAGGCCGAGCATGGAACCTAACAGAACGTTTTCCTGCATCTCGTGCCGGGACATTTCGCGCTTATAGTCGAGATAACTCTGAATAACCGTCAGTTTGAGATCCAGCTTGCCTGCCACCACGGCGTACGTCGCCGTGCAAAGGAAGTCCTCCATCAACGCCCGTCTCAGCTTTTGGGTATCAGCGGCGAACGGGCTCGATGTGGCGCTGATACGACTCGCATCCACCTTGTCGGTAATTGAGATCTGCCCCGATTCATCGACGAGCACTGTGCAGCTTTTCAGGTACTCCGAGACTGAAACAGCGCTGTAGAAGCCGAAGAGATTGACGGTGATGGAGCGCTGCTTGTCCACCGTCTCAACGGCGATGTTGCGAAGGCGCCGCACGTTGGCCAGAGTTTGCTTGCTCAGCTTTTCCAGCCGGGTCCAGTCGCCATGCAGGGCTCGTCCCAGGGCATCGTCAGTGGCGGCTTTGTCTCCGCGGTCAAGATCGATCTCATAAAGTACGGCGGCCTCATCGGTATGAGGAGCGGAACAGGTGGCATTCGCCTGAGCAGAAAGGCTGCGATCCAGGCCGTCCTTGATGACTGCATTCAGAGTGTCGACATTGTCGCCCGTGATACCCGCCGCCCCCACATCCACGCCGGGGAGCGCCTTATTGAGGAGAGTTCCAAGCACGTCCGTGGTCCCGATGTCGCCTTCGATGCCTCCGCTGGCAACAAAACTCACCGAAAAAGTGCTACCGCGCTTCTTGTACACACCCAGGCGCAACACGCTCGCGCTTACCTTGTGCGAGCGGAACAGAAAATCTCCGACGATCTCTATGGAAGGCGCAAGTTCGACTGTGACGTTCGGCTGTATACTCGCGGTCTTGTTGAAGGGTAGATTCGCTGAGGCGAGCGGGTTGAAAGTAAATGGCATCTCGAGGGCAACGGCGACCGTGACAGATCCGCTCAACTCGGTAATGTTCACCGTGTTGGGAAGCTGGCTGCGAAGCGCGGCCGCATTTGTGGCCATGGAAAAATTGCCGAATGCGGTGGCGCAGGCGTCCCGCAGCAAAGGAAGGGGCGGAGCAGTGGAGGAGAATAAGGTGTATGTCGAGCAACTCAGCTGTGCGGTCGATTCGAACGATACCCCGACGCCGTTCACAGTCGTGCCTGCATCGACAGAGCCGGTGAAATCGAACTCCACGCCCAGCCAAGCCTGGTTCGCCTCAATGGGAATGACGGGGGAAAACCCATCGTCCGGAAACAAATTCTGGTCCGCCGGCTCGACGATGCTCAAGCCGCAGTTGATGCCCCCTGCCGCGGTGAGGCTCGATACGTCGCCGCTCAGCAGACTCGGCGACGTGAACGCTCCTCCCAGCGAGAAAGAACGTTCATCGGCCTGGTCGATGGGTTTACTGAAGTCGTCAAAAAGTTGCTTTGCGGTGGACACCAGCTTGGTAAGCCCCGCCTTCGCCAACGGAGAATCGTCGCGAATCTTGAAATCAGCACTGAGGGCAGTGTTGTCCGTAACGTTGATTGTCGCCATGGGGCCTCCTGAGAACCAAACCCTATTCAATTGCTCTCGACTTTATGAGGTTATCCGAAGCTAAACAAAGGCTCACGACGTGGTTCGGCCTTCATTTTCTTAATGTGTTGGTTCGGTCTGAGCGTGGCCGCTTCATATTGCCATAATCCGTCATAGACAGCAACATGGACTCATGGCAGCTCGTCGGACTGCGGATTGAACCTATGCCCGACAGCGTGGTTCCGCATAGCGCCTCGCTGCGATCCAGTCAGCGGATCTGGGACGATGGATGAGTCACGAACATGTGAACCGCTGTGGGGATAATCGCGCACCGCTACCGAACATTTCACTTGCCTCCAAAACCTAGGTTGTGGTCCTATTGGTGCCACGCAGGTTTACATCTCTCACGGAAATCACGAATAGATCGGTGCGTACGACCGAAATGGGCGCGCGGGAAAACAATTGACTCAGCATGACCGAATTGGCTTAGTTCCCTGATTTGCTTCGCCATGGATGTCTCCAAAGCGGCAGGCCACGTACACCGGGCTGTCCACGACAACTGGAGGATGGCGAGGCTGTCTATGCGACGAGCGCGCACAATCCGTCGGGGCATCTGAAGGCCGGAACTTAGCTCATACAGTGGGAGCAACCAGCTTTCCTCAGCGATCGCAAAAATCTGAAAAGGGGGTCGCTTGCCTCATCTTTCTTCACTCATTGAAAATCTTCGAAGTCATTACTCCGTAGTGGTTATCGGTTCGGGGTACGGCGGCGGCATTGCGGCTTCGCGGCTGGCGCGCGCTGGGCAACAGGTGTGTGTCCTGGAGCGCGGCATGGAGTTCCAACCCGGGGAATATCCCGATACGCTGCCCGAAGTGCTCGCCCAAACGCAGGTGGATACGCCCAATGCATTTCTAGGCTCCCGAACCGGTCTTTACGACATGCGGATCAACGACGACATCAATGTCTTTTGCGGCTGCGGCCTGGGAGGCACCTCATTGGTGAATGCGAACGTGTCGCTGCCCGCCGAACCGCGCGTCTTCGACGACCCGCGCTGGCCACAAGAGTTTCGCAGCGATGTTGCAACACGTCTTCAGACAGGATATAAGCTCGCGGAGGAGATGCTCACACCCTCGCCCTATCCGGAGAACTTTCCGGCGCTTCTCAAACTCCAGGCACTCGAAAGGTCTGCGAATTCCTTGAACGAGAAGTTCTATCGGCCACCCATCAACGTTACATTCAAGGACGGTGTGAATCCCGCCGGTGTGGCTCAGAAGGCATGCACGCTCTGCGGCGACTGCGTTACCGGTTGCAATTATGCGGCCAAGAACACCGTTCTGATGAACTATCTGCCCGATGCGCGCAACCACGGCGCCGAGGTTTACACCCAGGTTGGCGTGCGGTTCCTCGAGCAGAAGGATGGACTTTGGATGATTCACTACCAGGTCCTTGATTCGGGCCGGGAGAGATTCAACACGCCAACACAGTTTCTCACCGCCAACATGGTGGTGCTTGCGGCCGGAGTGCTCGGATCCACTGAGATCCTGCTGCGCTCAAAGGCAAACGGCCTCAGCCTCTCCGACAAGGTTGGGCAGCATTTCACCGGCAACGGCGACGTCCTCGCGTTTGGCTACGACACCAACGACGTCATTGATGGAATTGGCTACGGTTCGCTGTCGCCGCAGGGGCGAGATCCTGTGGGTCCTTGCATCACCGGAATCATCGACGATCGTCAGCAGCCGCAACTGGACGATGGCATGGTGATCGAAGAGGGATCGATTCCCGGAGCTCTCGGTGCGATGATACCCGCCGCATTGGCCGCGGTTGCGCCATGGGCCGGAACAAGCCTTTCGCCAGGTGTGGACGCATTCGTAAAAGAACGCGAACGAGAGTTGGATAGCCTGGTTTGCGGACCCTATCATGGCGCAGTACAAAACACGCAGACGTACCTGGTTATGTCGCACGATGACGCCGACGGCGTTATGACGCTGAAAGACGATCGGCTGCGGCTGCATTGGACTGGCGCCGGAACCCAGCCGGTATTCACGCGCGTGAACGATCGCCTCGATCAAGCCTCCAAGGCGCTGGGCGGATGCTTCGTGAGAAATCCGCTGTGGAGCGATCTCACGCATCACAACCTGATCACGGTGCATCCTTTGGGCGGTTGCACCATGTCAGCGGATGCGTCAGCCGGCGTCGTGAATCACAAAGGCCAGGTGTTCTCCTCCAATAGCGGAACCGCGGTTTACGACAGTCTCTACGTGTGCGACGGTTCCGTGATGCCCCGATCGCTCGGTGTCAATCCTCTGTTGACGATTTCGGCGGTAGCAGAAAGATGCTGCGCCCTGATCGCCCAGGACCGAGGCTGGACCATCGACTTCGATCTCTCCAAAGCCATTCAGCCGCCCCCCTTTCCCCCGGTAACGGTCGGGCTGCGTTTTACCGAAGCGATGAAAGGATTCTTCTCGACGAAGGTTACGGACGACTTTGCGAAGGGGAGTGCCCAAGGCAAGCAGGACAACTCGAGCTTTGAATTCATCCTGACAGTGATTGCCAACGACCTGGACCAACTACTTACGAATCCGGATCATCCTGCGCGCATGGTCGGGACAGTCACGGCTCCCGCGCTTTCGCGCAAGCCGTTGACGGTAAGCGAGGGCGAGTTCCATCTGCTGGTGTCCGATCCTGTCCAGGTGGATACGCGACTGATGAAGTACGGCATGAAACTGACATCCGAAGAAGGCAAGACATTCGCCTTCACGGGAACAAAAATTATCAAGAACGATGGGATTTTAAACGTTTGGCGCGACACGTCGACGCTGTACATCACTCTCTCGGATTCGTCGGGAGTGGTCCTTGGCAAAGGCATCCTGGTTATCAAGGCCGAAGACTTCATGCGCCAGATGACCACAGTGGAAATCACCAACGCGAAGGACGATCAGGAGCGCCTGGCCAGCGAAATCCGCTTCGGGCAGTTTTTTGCCGGTGTGTTGTTCGAGATTTATGGCAGTGCATTGGCGCCGGCCAACGAGTTCAACCCGCAGCCTGTGCCGCGCAAAAAGCGTCCTCTCCGCTTGTGCGCGCCGGAAGTCTACCACTTCCTCACAGAAGACAACGTGGAGTTACGGCTCACACGCTACAAGGGAGGAAACAAGGGCCCGGTGATGCTTTCGCCCGGGTACGGGACTTCGAGCCTCGCGTACACGATCGACACAGTTGATACCAATCTTCCCGAGTTTCTTTACGCCAACGGCTATGATGTCTGGTTGTTCGATTATCGGGCAAGTCCTGCTTTGCCCTCCGCGCGCTCCCAGTTTTCGCTGGATGATGTAGCCACCAAGGACTACCCGGCCGCTGTTGCCCAGGTGCGCGCGGTTACAGGCGCTTCCGATATCCAGATCATGGCGCATTGCGTCGGTTCACTGACTTTTTTGATGAGCATGCTTTCCGGCAAGCTGCAGGGGATCCGCTCGGCATTGTGCTCACAAGTGGGCTTTTACCCGACAACCTCCCCAGAGAACAAAGTTAAGGCCGGCTTCGACATCGGATCCTTCTTCAAGAACATCGGCATCGACACACTGACCACCGACTTCGATCCGTCCAATTGGGGTGATGTTCTCGAAGACGGTCTGCTGAAATTGGCAGCTGCGCTTGGTCCTCCATGCAACAGCGCGGTGTGCCGGCGGATCTGGTTGATCTATGGTGAGGTGTACGGGCATAACCAACTAAACGAGGTAACTCACCAGGCCATTCACGAGATGTTCGGAATCGCCGATATCACTACGTTCAATCACCTGCTTACCCTGATTCGCTCGGGAAAGGTCGTAGACAAAGACGGAAATGACGTATATCTGCCCAACATCCAAAGACTGAAGATCCCGTTGGTTTTTCTTCAGGCAATGGAAAATCACCTGTTCTTGCCAGAGGGGACCGAGCGCAGTTATGAGCTGTTAGTCGCCAAGAACGGCGCCGACGGATATATGCGAATCACCGTTCCTAACTACCATCACATGGATTGCTTTATTGGAAAGGATGCAGCGCAGGACATCTATCCGCTGATTCTTGCTCAGCTCGATGCCTACAACCCCGCGCCGGCTGCTACGGCAATTGCGGGAGCTGCCCATTAAGGAAACTGACGCTGGAATAGAACGGAGACATGATGGCAGACAGCAATCCGGAGCCGAAAAGAGCCCGCAATCCAGGGCTTGATGCGTTGTTTCAATATCCCCTTATGTCCGCGATCATGGACCGGCGCACCCGCCGGATCGCGCGCGGCACATCGCTGGTCTCCGATGGCCTGAGCCACACCAGCACCAATGCTACCGCCCCGCTCTCTGCCCTTGAGGAGGCGGTCTTGATCGTATCCACCGGGCTGACTGGTTCGGTGACGCACGACGGGCCGCTGCAGATTCCCGGCGGCGGGACCGAACTCGGAACTCCATTTTTGAATGCGTTGGGACGCTCTGCCAGCAGCCCCGACAATTGCCAGGCAACGTCGTTCTTCATGATCAACGACGAAGGTATCTGGCTGATCAAGCGGCTGGAAGGCCGGGATGCGTTGAACGTTTTGGGCTCTCTCCCTCCGGATAAGTCGGATTGGGTGGACGCAGATTGGCTCGCAGCGGCGCAAGCCGTCAAAATCAAACTTTACGATCAGCGTCTCGAGTTTCCCCGACAATTTCCCTATTACCTTGGGTGGAACAAACAAATCTCCAACCGTCCCGGCACAACGATCTTCTTTCCCGTGGTGGATTGCACGCGCGGCTACATCAACATCGTGCTCAATCTGTTGACCGAGCCGGACGGGCAACGGCCACTGTTCGTTGACGATTGGAAAACCTTCAAGCCTGCTGACGTGGTCGAGGCATTGGAATGGGCCGGGGTTGAACTCGGGTTTGCTGGGGGCGACTCCAAGATTCCCTACCAGGTGATCGGCGGGCTGTCGCGCGCACAAGATAAATTCGTGAATCCCAGCATCGACCTGCCCCTGGGGATGGCGTCGACGATGCGGGTCAACTACGAGGCATTGTTTCAACTTCAAAACCTCATGCTGATCGGGCAAGCCATGGGCCTGGGAGGATGGGTCCATGCTTCCGTTGCTCCGCCATACATCCTCGAGCGTGATCCGACGAAGCAGTGGCTGGGACTCGGCTTTCGCATGGCTGCTGGAAAATCCTGGCCTGACACCGGCTGGCCCCCGGTTCCCGCGTCGCAGCCGAATCCAGTGGGTATTGACGGAGTATTGCAGGGCCTGTGCCCGCCATACGTGGCATCTATGGACGACGCGGTGGACCACCTCCTGGCGGAAAAATACGGCGCCGGTGGACTCTACAGCGATTTGGACATATTCAAGCGGCCCTATCTCTCCGAAAGCATTGCTCAAGGTTACCTTCAAAACGCCAGTCACTATTCAGACAAAGCCATCGAGTATGCCAAGCAGATCTGCAATTACATCTTCGACACGTATGGGCGGTTCCCCGCGCACGCCGACGCCTTTCACGTCCCAGGGGTTTGGCTTCAGTTTTCTCACATCGAGCTCGAGTACTATGCAAAATATTACAAAACCGAACAATTCGAGAGGCAGAGCCAACATGCGGCAATTTGGGGCGAGCCGTAACGCCACCTGGATGTTTGTTGTTCATGAACCGGACGGCCCCGAGGAGCCAGACGGACCGATCATACTGACTGAATCGCGCGCATTAAATCCACAAGTCCACTACCTTCGAAATAGCGTTCCCGATTGAGGGTCGTCGCAGTCTGCATGAAGATCCGTTTGACCGCCTCAGGCTGGAGGATGAATTCCTTACGAATGGAAAGAAATGCCGCGATTGCACCGGAAACGTGAGGCGCCGCCATGCTGGTGCCCGAGTCGTCGATATACGCGGGAGGATTGTCCGGTATTTCGCCCCCATTACTCACGAGGTACTTGCCGGCGGCGCAGGAAGTGATACGTTCTCCAGGTGCCACCATGTCTGGTTTGATCCGGCCGTCCCCCGTGGGACCTTTTGATGAAAAATAGGATACCCCGTATGTATGCGGAGAGTCACGGTGTGTGGCTCCCACGGTAATCGCCATGTCGGAATTTCCGGGATCATTGATGGTGTTGGAGAAAACCACGGAGGTCTGACGCTGCAGGGAAGGAAGGGTTCCATATCCCGTATTTCCCGCGGCGACGACCACCACCACTCCGCTTTTGACTAACCGATCCACTTCGAGACACAGAGGGCTCTGGCCGCAGGCGAACATCTCGGCGTCGAACTCGTAACCGATGCTCAGGTTGACTCCGTGAATACGAAGCAACTTGGGATCTCCATTGATGTTCTCGCGGATGTAAGTAAGAGCCAGCATTACGTCGCTCGCCCGGCCGTTTCCATCATCGTCAAGCACTTTGAGGCTGATCAGCTTGCATTGTGGCGCAATGCCGTGCAGCCTCGATGCATCGGAGAGAGGTCTTTTTTGCAAAGATTGCGAGGGACCCTGCGTCGGGTCGTTCGATGTGGATTCGAAGACATTCTGATAAACATCAACGGCGGGAGGTGGATTACCGGCGAGCCCTCCGGCGATGATTCCTGCCACGTGCGTGCCGTGTCCATACTTATCGATCAGGGCCGAAGCCGAGTTTTCCTTCGATTGTGGGCCGGAAACCGTGAAATCGCGGTGAAGTTCAATCACCGACGGATGCGTCAGCGTGCAGAATTGAGGATTTGTCACCGGGTCGCCAAAGTGGGGATGCTTCGCGCTGATCCCAGAGTCGATCACAGCCCAGCAGATTCCTTCACCGGTGGCCGCATACGACCGAACGGCAGCATCAGCCTTGACCGTCGCTCCGGACCGGTCGATAAGGGGCTTTACCGGAAAGTCAGGCCAGATTTTGTAGATAGCGCGACGGGACTTATCGGAGCTCTCCTGATCCACCTGGACAAGCGCGCGCCATTGATGGACGCTCATCCAGCAGCGGACATAAGTCTTGGTCAGCGGCACCGGAGGGTTGTTCGCTAATTGTTCCGGCGGAACAACCTTGCTAAAAAGCTCGAGAAGCCTGTCGGCAGCCACGGTGATGCCGGCGCCATGTTCCAGGTTGAGCTCCACCATGTACCATCCCGGTGTGTCTTCGTCGGCGGGCAATCCCCATCGTACGCGGCTGTCTTTGTCATTCAGAGCCGGCGGCGCTACGGACTGAGCCAGGGCGGGTCCGCTGCCTGCGCGGCGCGATGGCCGCCTCTTCTCCGCTGCAGGACCTGCCCCAGACGACCGGGCGGGCAATGGCGGTTGATCCTCCGGTTTTCCCTGACCCTTCTTCTCGTCATCCGGCATTGTTCACTCCAGAAATTGTGTCTGTTTTCGCGGGTTACCAGATTATATCGGACGATTTTTCTTGACTAGACATGAAACGAATTAGCTTGACTGGACACAAACATGCGGGATATAGTCCGGAAGCAAATACGAAGCTTTCCGTTCGTCTTAAGGAACAGTACCTACCCCCCACCCGTTAGAGGTGTACTTGTGTTCCGTTTATCCAATCCAGTGTCTAGCATTAAGGATCACTATGAAGTGATCGTGGTAGGTTCCGGCTACGGCGGCGCAATTGCCGCGTCGCGCATGGCCCGGGCTGGCCGTAACGTATGCGTGCTGGAGCGCGGCAAAGAATTCCAGCCGGGCGAGTATCCCGACACCGAACCGGCTGCTATCGGCGAAACGCAATTCCACCTTCCGGATGGAAAACATTTAGGAGATCGCACGGGGCTTTATGACCTGCATCAAAACACCGATATCAGCATCCTCGTCGGATGCGGACTAGGCGGTACCTCGCAGCTCAACGCGAATGTGTCTCTGCAGGCCGAGCCAAGGGTCTTTGAGGACGCGCGCTGGCCAGCCGAAGTTGTGAGTGACTTGCCCACGCTGGTTGAGAAAGGGTATCAACTCGCCCGCGAAATGCTGAAGCCGGTTGAATACCCGCAGAACAAGCCGGCCCTGCCCAAGCTCCAGGCATTGGAAGCTTCAGCGAAGTACCTGACTGGCAAGTTCTATCGCACCCCGATCAACGTAACGTTTGAAGATGGCGTGAACCACGTAGGAGTCGAGCAGCACGCATGTACACTCTGCGGCGACTGCTGCTCCGGATGCAACTATGGCGCCAAGAACACGCTGATCATGAATTATCTTCCCGACGCCTTCAATCACGGGGCGGAAATATACACCAGGACGGCGGTCCGGTTTGTTGAGAACAAAGAGGGCAAATGGCTGGTGCATTACCAGATTCTGGATTCCGGCCGGGAGACGTTTGATGCGCCGACTTTGACGGTGAGCGCGGATATCGTTTTCATTTCCGCCGGAACGCTTGGCTCGACGGAGATTCTTCTTCGCTCGCGAGAGCATGGTCTCAACGTCAGTGACAAACTCGGCCAGCATATGACGGGCAACGGAGATGTGCTGGCCTTTGGATACAACGGCGACAAAGCAATCAACGGCATCGGAAGCGGACATCGCGATCCGAAGTCTATGGATCCGGTAGGCCCCTGCATCACGGGAATCATCGACGTGCGCAACCAGCCGGTTCTTACCGACGGCATGGTCATCGAAGAAGGATCGATCCCCGGCGCGCTCGGGCCAGTGCTGGCAGCCGGCCTCGCGGGGTCCTCGCTGATCGGCGGGCGCGAAGAAGCCCCGGGCATCGCAACCAGGATCGAGCAGCTTGAGCGCGAACAGGAAAGCCTGATTCGCGGGCCGTACCATGGCGCGATTCACAATACGCAGACCTATCTCATCATGACCCACGATGATGGAAATGGCAGGATGTATCTTTCCAATGATGAGCTCCGCGTGGATTGGCCGGGCGTTGGACAGCAACCCATCTTCCAGAAAGCCAATGATGCTCTTTTCCAGGCCGGAAAGGCGCTGGGCGGGCGCTACGTCGAGAACCCGCTGTGGACGAAGCAGTTTCATCAGCAGCTGATCACGGTTCATCCGCTGGGCGGATGCGTAATGGGAAACGATGCCACAACGGGGGTCGTGAACCACAAAGGACAGGTTTTTTCTGACATCACCGGAACCGCGGTCTACCAGAACCTCTATGTCAGCGACGGCGCGGTGGTTCCCTTGCCGCTGGGAGTCAATCCGCTCTTGACCATCTCCGCTCTGGCAGAGAGGGCAACCGCGCTCGCTGCTGCAGAACGCGGCTGGACCATCGACTACACGCTTCCGTCGGCCCCGAAGCGCGTGCCGCCTCCGCTCAAGGTCGGCATGCAATTCACCGAGACCATGTCAGGGTACTTTTCTCTGAAGGAACTCGTGGATTTCGGGAAGGGGTCAGCGCAGGGCCAGCAAGACGGGTCCACGCTGAAGTTCACCGTAACGGTCTCTTCCGACGACCTGAATGACATGCTGACGAATCCGGCGCATGCCGGAAAGATGGTGGGGACGCTGGATGCTCCGGCGCTCTCGCCCGATTCGCTCACGGCCAACGAAGGCAAGTTTCATCTCTTTATCGACGATCCCGACAAGGTCGGACAGCGGCTGATGACCTACGCAATGAAGCTGACCGCCAGCAATGGACGGCAGTACTATTTCGAAGGCTTCAAACAAACGCACAGCGATACAGGGCTGAACGTGTGGAGTGATACATCAACACTCTACATCACTATTTACCAGGGACCGGATGCCAATGGCGCTGTGATCGGCAGAGGCATCCTGCACATTCTGCCTTCCGATTTCGCGCGGCAGATGACAACCATGAAGATCACCAATGCGACCGCATCGGAGCGCGTGGAGGGCATGGCGAAGTTCGGCGCATTTTTCGGCAAAACGATCTTCGATACCTACGGTGGAATCGTGGCCGGCGCTACGGTCTTCAATCCGGATGCGCCACCGCGCAAGAAGCGCCCCTTACGGGCGCCCGCTCCGGAACTTCACGCATTGAATTCTCTCGATGGTATTCCCCTGCTCCTGACGCGCTACAAAGGCGGATCCAAAGGCCCGGTGATTCTGGCGCACGGACTTGGCGTTTCGAGCAGCATTTTCACAATCGACACGATTGAAACCAATCTCACCGAATTTCTGGTCGCGCACGGATTCGACGTGTGGCTCCTCGATTTTCGCGTCAGCATCGACCTGCCGGCGTCGTTGATGGAGTCCACCGCCGACGACATAGCCAACTATGACTACCCAGCCGCGGTCGCCAAGGTGAAGCAGGAGACGGGCGCCGACACAGTGCAGATGCTGGTGCATTGCTTCGGGTCGACCACGTTTTTCATGTCGATGCTGGCGGGATTGCAGGGCGTCCGCTCCATCGTATGCTCGCAGATTGCGACCGACGTGATCGCTGTGCCCATGACACAGGCAAAAGCAGGGCTGCATGTTTCCAACATCCTTGATAAGTTGGGATTTCCGTCTCTAACCGCTTACACCGATACCCACGCGGACTGGAAGAACAAGCTGTTTAACGAGGCTCTCCGACTGTACCCGGTGGAGTTCAAGGAACACTGCGATAGTCCCGTATGCCACAGGATCACCTTCCTCTATTCTCTGCTGTATGAACACGCCGAGCTGAACGAGGCAACCCACGAGGCTCTTCACGAAATGTTTGGCGTAGCCAACATTCGCGCGCTGGAGCATCTGTCGCTCCTGGTGCGCACCAAGCACCTTGTCGATGCAAAGGGGAACGAGGTGTACATGGGTCATCTCGATCGCCTCAAGCTTCCAATCTGCTTCGTCCATGGAGCGGAGAACCAGTGTTTTCGTCCGATCAGCACCCAGCTCACTTACGAAGCGCTGCGCTCGGCAAACGGCAATCAGTTCTATAGCCGCCATGTCATTCCGGGTTATGGCCACATCGATTGCATCTACGGAAAGAATGCCGCGGAAGACGTGTTCCCCTATATGCTCGATCATCTACAGGCGACCTTATGAATGTAACAGCACAACAATCGAGCGGAACCTCTCCCACAGCCGACCAGCTCAAGGCCGCGAAGCTGATGGCTTCGAAAGATATGGTGCCCGTGCAGGGAACTGTCGACGTCGACATTCCCATCGACACACTGTGGGCCTCGTTCATCCAGGCGAATCATTGGCAGCAATGGAACGACTGCTTTTTCTGGGTGCGAAACAAAGATCTCGTCGTAGGCCAGCATCTGATCTGGACCTTTCAGCCGATCAAGCCCTGGCTGCCGTACAAAATGTGGTCTATCGCCAACATCGTCGAGTATGTACCCCAACAGAAGGTGACGTGGGAAGTGACGGCGCTTCCGGGAATGTACGCGCGCCACACCTATCACGTTGAAGATCTCGGCAACGGCAGAACCCGCTTCGGCTCCTGGGAACAGGGAATGGGCTGGGGCTTCCGGCCGATGCTATGGTTCTGGCTGCGCCACTTCACTTTTGTGAAGGATGAGTCGCTCAAGGGCGCCCTGAAATTGCAGGAGCAATACAAGAAGACCGGTAAGCTGGACCCCGCTGATATGCGCAAGCGGAGTTATACGCGTTTCTGGATCATCGTGTTTTTCCTGCTTCTTCTGCTCGGCGGACTGGTCGCAGCCGGGGTCTTTTACGAAAAGTACGTGCGCATGCACGCCACCGAACTCAGTCCGGGCGTGCACGCATTCTTCGGGGGCGGTGGTAATTCGCTGCTTGTGGAGGGCCAAGGAGGCGCGCTTCTGGTCGACACCAAGTTTCCACCGGGCTCGAACACGCTCCATAGCTGGATTGAAAAGCATGACGTACCTGTGAACATGGTGGTGAACACGCACTACCACTACGACCACACCCAGGGAAACTCCTTGTACCCGGGCGCAACAAAGATTGCACAAAACGATGTCCCGGCACTGATGCGCCAGAACGATAACGATTGGTGGGGATCGCACCAGCAGGGTATCCCCACGGATCTCGTATCTGATCGCCGCGTGCTCCACGTCGGTGACGTTGAAGTCCGCCTGGAACATCCGCCGGCGGCTCACACATTCGGGGATCTTTGGGTGTTCCTGCCAAAGCAAAACATTGTTGCCACAGGAGACATCCTCTTCAACGAGTACTATCCTTTTCTGGATCAGCCCGAGGGCGGGACCTCAATCGAGGGAATGATTGATGTGCTGCGGGTTCTGGCGCACGACCATCCTGATGCGCGCTTCCTTCCCGGTCACGGGCCGCTGGCGAGCTCTGCAGATTTGCTCAGATACGCGAACTACCTTGAGGCGATGCAAGCCGAGGCCCGTGCGGCACACGCGCAGGGCTTGAGCGTCGATCAGGCTGCTGCGCGCAATGACCTGTCGAACTGGCATCTATCCGTGCTGCCTTCTTTCCACCACAGAAAGATGATCTGGTCCACTGCCGCGAACGATGCACGCTGGGCCTATGTCCTTACAGCGCGATCCATCCCCAATGCGGAGTGAACATCTATGAGCGATATGCAAGTTGAAATCCGGCACAAGGGGCTGGAAAAGGCGCTGAATTATCCTCTGTTCAGTGCAATGTTCAATCGCCGCTCGCGGCGCATAAGCGCGGGGCTGGAGTCGGTCCCGGCCGGCACCTTGACCTACACGTCGAGTGAGAAACCTCAGCCTCTGAGCGCGCTTGAGGAGGCGATGCTGATCGCGGCGACCGGTACGACTGGCGTCACCATGCCCGACGGGCCTTTCCAGACACCGACGGGCAAACCGCTGCTGGGCTCGCCGCTGATGAATCTAAACGGCCGGGCGGCAAGTAGTCCGGACAATGCCCAAGGGACCCACTTCGTCCTTTTCAACGACAGCGGAACGTATTTGCTGAAGCAGCCCGACGATGTTGACCCGTTCTTCCTCGAAGGCGAACTTACGCCCGATAAACTCATCGCATACACAGAACGATGCAAGGTGAAGCTTCTCGACAAGCGCCTCGACATGCCGCGCGAGTTTCCCTGCTATCTTGGGCGGAACCGTTACGTTTCCAATGTTCCAGGCAGCACCATCCTGGTTCCCATCGTCGATCTCACCCGGCAGTACATCAACGGCATGATGTACCTGCTCTCACAAGAGGATGGGCAGCGCCCGAACTTCATTGACGATTGGAACTTTTATCGTTGCGCCGGAACTTCCAAGTGGGTCAGGAACGGATTCCTGAACAAGAAAATTCCAATCCCTCTTGGATTGATGAACACATTTCGCATTCACATTGAAGCGGATCTGCTGGTTCAGAATCTGTTGCTCACCATTCAGGCTCTTGGACTCGGTGGGTGGGTTCACGGAGCGTTTGCCGGTCCTTATCTGCTTGGCTCACCTGACAGCGTTCCTCTGTACGGCAAGGGGCTCGGGTTCCGGTTTGTTACTCCCCCAAAGTCATTGGGGCGGCTTCTGAAGCGCGCCATTACGCCGCTTCCCGCATGGCAGCCAAATCCGGTGGGTCTCGATGGACTCCTCGAAGCTCTCTGCCCGCCCTACTACAACAACATGTCGGAGGCAGTGGACGCACTGCTCAATGTGAAGTACGGCAAGGGCGGCCTTTATACCGACCCCAAATACTTCGACCAGGTCTTCAAGCCGAAGCTCGCAGAAGAATTCCTGGAGCAGGTGCCCCACTTCTCGGATGAGGTTGTCGCCTGCTGCAAGGATATCTGCAACTATATCTATGACACGTATGGACGCTTTCCGGCGCACGTGGACGCGATGTATGTGCCCGGCGTTCAGGTCCAGGCGCATCATCTCGATCTTGCCTACTACGACAAGCTATACACACGCGGGTATTCTGGTACGCAGGCTGAACACGGCGCCAATTGGCATGGAGATGAAGCATGAGCGCCGGACAGAAGATTGCCAGGGCCGCCATGTGGGCCGGAATAGGCCTGACCGCAGTCCTGGTTGTGAGCACCCTCTTGTTTGTGCATGCCGAGAGCACATGGGTGCATCCGAAGGCCTTGGGGACCGAAGAATCGTTCCGCCACTCCACCACCGGAACGGAAATCATGCCCCTTCCCGTGTTCCAGGTCCTGCCTACCCTTTTTCCGGACCAGTTTCAGCCCGGCGGCCCCGCTGCGGGAGACTGGATCGACCAGTTCGGATTCATCCGCGGCGAGCCGGGCGTCAATGAGGGGCTCCCTTCCGGATTTTTTGTCTCCAACCATCGACCCAAATCGGGGGCACCCTCGCCTGTGCAGTTTGTCGGGATCAATTGCTCCCTGTGCCATACTTCCCTCATCAAGCGCAGCGACAGCGACCACGGCGTCCTGGTACGCGGCATGGGAAGTACGTCGCTGGATTTCATCGCCTGGGTAGATGGATTCAAGACCGCCATACTCGATGAGCGGCGAATGACGCCGGAAAACATCTTCTCTACTTATGAGAAGGAGTCGGGCCGCGAGCTTTCGCTTTCAGAAAAGCTCATGATCCGGCTTTGGCTCACCCAGACGCGGAAGACCGTCAAGCAGTTGGAACCGCAGGTGGACAACCCCTATGGAGGCGCGGACCTGCTCAATGCCGAGTTTATGCCGAACGGTCCCTCGCGCACCCAGCCTTTCCGCAACCTGGTGCGCAACATAATGGATCGGCCGGCGCTGCTGGATCGAGGCTACTGCAAACTGCCGGTACTCTATGAACAGAAAGACCGGACCTGGGGGCAGTTTGACGGGAGCGTTCATGATCGGCTGACGCGCAGTGTGCTGGCTGCCATGGCGATTGGCGCCACGATGTACAACCTTTCGACACCGGAAATCTCGAACAATGTCGAGCAGTCGATTGCCTATACTCTCGACCTGAAGCCGCCTAAGTTTACCGAGGCTTTTCCTGACCAGAAGCTGGATGCACAGAAGATCGGCAGGGGCGCCAAGGTCTACATGGCACATTGCGATGGCTGCCACGGGCATCCGGACCAGAACGGGAGTTGGGTTCGCGGTGCGGCGCAGGATGTCGTAATCCCGTATGAAAAGCTGGGCGTCGATGGTGAACGGGTCACGTTTCGTTATTACGACACGCTTGGAGACGCACTGGTCGATTCGTTTCCTCCTAAGCAGCCACTCCGGCCTAAACGCGAAGACATCCGCCCCGGGCCGTTGGGAAGCACGCGCGGCTACATCGGCGTTCCTATCGTCGGCGCCTATGCTCGCACACCGTTCCTGCACAACGGCGCCGTTCCGACACTGGCGGCGCTGATCAATCTCAAGCCTCGTCCCGCACTGTTTTACCGGGGCGCCAACAACTATGACCCGATCGACGCGGGTCTCGTCGTGCCCAGTACACCGGATCCGAAACGATATTTCCGGTTCGATACGAGCGTAGCGGGCAATTCAAATCGAGGACACGACTATCCGTGGGCCTACAAAGGGCCAGGATGGAATGAAGCGGATTTGCAGGACCTGCTTGAGTACCTGAAAACGATATGAACTCTCGAAACTTTACGCTCGGCCAGGTTACCGCCACATTTGTTCCGTCAGGGCTGTTGCTGGTGGCGGCGCTTATGGCGGCCGAAACTGCCCTCGACGTTCCCTTCCAGAGAATGATCTATTCCGTCTGGGCGTCGATGGCGCTCCTCATACCGGCGCTTTGTCTTTTCTGGCTGCCGACCCGATCCCAAGCACAGAAAAACTATTGGCCGTTGTGCTGGACGTTTGCCTATCTGCTGTACCTTGTGCACTTCTATTACGCGGTGATGGTTCATTATCACGCGAGCATCGCGGAGGTGTTCCGCGAGCAGGGGACACGCATCGCGACGAGCAACTTCATCGACACGATCTGGTGGGGCCTCGACGTGATTCTCGCATGGGCCATTACGGCGGATCACAAATGGATTCGCATCGAGCGCTTTGCGCTAAATGTATTTCTGCCCCTGACGTTCTTTGTCGCCTCGGTGGTCATCTTCAAAGGGTTCGTAAATGTGCTTGGATATGCGATGACGGCCGGGCTTGTCATCAGTTGGGCTCTTCGCATCCGGGCGTGGTGGGTGGCTCGGCATCCGGCAGCGGTGGAGGTCCATCGTGTTTGAGGTGCGGCATGGATGACGCGACGTTGCGACCGACCCCGATTCTGGACTATCCAAGTCCCGCGCTGCAGCAGGTTGTGAAACTGCTGAGCGAAGGCCAACCCTCTCCCCGAGCTTTTGTGCAAAAAGCCCATCAGCATCTTTCTAACGTGATGAGGCCCATTTACAGTGTGGCCGAAAAGCAGCCCGCCTCGGTTACGGTTAAGCTCAATGGAGGTTCATGCGGTCAGCGCATGGCATGCCTTGAGGCGCTTGCGCGCGCTTACGGCGTGCCCACGCGCGTGCGCGGCCTCTGGCTGCGCAAGGAATTCTGGAAAGAGCGCCTACCTCTATTGAAGCCCATCATGCCCAAGACCCTCATGCCGTGGCCTCAGTTCTGCTTGGAGGGGAAGTGGGTGGATTTCGATGAGATCTTTCAGCCCATCTCCGATTTGTGCAAGTTAGTCACTCACCGATTCACCAACGCCGGAATGTCACTCTTCGACGCGGTACATAGCCAGCCTGTCGACCTGTTGGGCAAGAGCTCGCAGTACAGTCTAAAGGATTTCGTCCTGAGTGAAACGGATATCTTCGACACCCGCGATGAATTGCTTGACAGGTTCGATGACCGCACCTGGGTTGGGACTCTGATATTCAACACCGTCTACGGGGGCAAGCCAGTAAGACGCGTTAACGAGCAGCCATAGGGAGATTATGGGACAGACGAATTCGCCAGAAATCAAGCAATTCCGCGGCCGTAACGCGTCGTTGTGGCAGTCCGCCATCGACCAGGCTACTGCGAAGCGGACTACCGGCTCGCCCGCCGCCGGCTTTGGCGGCCCTCGACCGACCGTGCATTTGCAGCGGCCAGCGCAGGATGATCATGCCATACAGATGTGCAACGACATTGCTGCCGCCATCGATCAAGGGGCGGAGGTGCCACGTGTGCAACCGCCCTCGACAGCGGCCGCCGGTGTCGTCGACACGCTTGAGTTCTGTGCCACCACTGCCTATCACCTTGCAGAAGCAACCGTTAAAGCGCACTTTACTGGTGACTACAGCGAGGTAACCTCCCTGCACGCCCAACTGGACACTCCGTTTGGGCAATGCGATCCCAAATGGGGAGAGGTGATCGCAAACTATGTGCAAAGCCGCCTGGCCAGCGAACAGATTCCTTATCGGCGCTACCAGAACCTTCAGGACTTTGTCATCGACGGCCGCCTCCCCGAAGACGCAACTGTGATCTTGATCGCCGACTGGGGGACTGGCCAGGATGCCGCGAAGGCCCTCCTGAAGCGCGTCGCGAGCCGGACACCTGATGTGGTCATCCACCTTGGCGACGTCTATTATTCGGGAACGCAAACCGAAGTACAGAACTATTTCTATGCTATCTGGCAATCCACCCTCGGGATTGGGAAGATGGCCTGGGGACAGAAGCTGACTGATTTGACAGCGAAACCAGCGACGTTTCACCTTCCGGGGAATCATGACATGTACTCAGGGGGTGCGCCTTACTACTCGGTCATCGATATGCTGGGCCAACCGGCGAGTTATTTCAGCCTGCGCAATAAGTATTGGCAATTCGTCGCCATGGATACTTCCTTCCACGACTCCAATCCGACTACGGTGGCGGATGCGACCTCGGTCGATGACCAGGAAATCGTCTGGATGAAGAACAAGCTCAACAACGCCGAAGGGCGCAAGACGATCCTGCTCTCGCACCATCAGCTCTTCAGCGTTTTCGAGAAGATCGGCGGCAACGCAGTGAATCAGAAACTGCTGCCACAGGTCGAGGAGATCCTTCCCAAATTGACGGCCTGGTTTTGGGGTCACGAACATAACATGGTTATCTATCAACGATACCTGGGTATCCTGGGCCGTTGCATTGGCCACGGTGCTTTTCCGGTGTCGAACACGCCGCCGTCCGATGCCAGCCCCAATCCCGAGGTTCCATTCGAGAGGGTGAGCCTATCCTCCGACCCTACAGGCTTCTATCGCCATGGCTACGTTGTCATGAAGCTCAACGGCCCGAATGCGAGGGTCTCCTATATCCAATACGACGCGGAAGCGGGGCAGGAGAACGAACTCTTTCAAGAGAATCTCTAGTGCTGAAAAGATATGAGCCTGCCGGCGCCGGCTTGACTCTCCAAATACTGTCGCAGCGACGATCATCTGCGACTCATTGAACCGGTGGAAAGTAGGACGCCGTCCATCGACTCACATTCCCAGATCTACGCTCGCGGCTCTTTATGCAAATCTTTCCGGAGTGCCCACTACATGCCACTATCGCGGTAATGTGGGGTTCGTTGAGCCCGTCTCAAATTTCAAATATGTCGTCGTGACTTTACCTTTTGTCAGCTGTGGTTTCGACAACGCCCTCCAGTGTGGAGTGCTCGTGAAGCACCCCTGATCACCAGACAGGGAGTTCGCGCCGCAATACGTTCACGCGGCGAATGCGCGTTGCAGAATCCATCGCGAATGAAGATCAGTCGCCGTAGAGGAGGCATTTTCATGTATGAGCTTTTTGGCAGCACGGTAGATCAGACCAACAAGACAGTGACATTTAAGCTATTTCTCCCGGATGCAGAAATAGCCCCGGATCAATACGACGGTGGCGGTCTGCCCGCGAATTGCATCGGTCTCGGTTGTCGGGAGCTTTCAAAACCCTGAGACGCGCGTGTGGAATATGTCAGTCCCAGTGGCGATGCCGGGAACAAGGTTTACGGACCCGCCAACGGGATTGGTGAAGGGGACTGCGTATGAGTGTCGAGTCGGGCCGTTACCGGATGGGTTTTATGAATACAAGTATTTGGTCGAGTTTGAGAATGCGGCGACGCGACTAGTGACCGATCCATGCGCGAAGTATGGCGGGAGCGAGAACCAGAACTCGGGCTTTGTGGTGGGGGGAACGTTAATGACGGAGGTGAAGGACCTGAGTGGGCCCCGCCTGCCGTACAGCGACCTGATTGTGTATGAGCTGATGATTGACGACTTCACAGTGAAGTTCAAGCGGGCGAAGGAGTCACCCCTGGAGGCGATCATGCGCAAGCTGGATGACCTTGTGGCCCTCGGCATTAACGCGATTGAGTTTATGCCGTGGACGGCATGGACGTATCCGGATGATCCAAGCAAGGACGACTTCAGCTGGGGCTACAATCCTGTGCAGTATTTCTCGGTTGCACATAAATACACGCTGAATCCGACCTCAGAAACGGACAAGCTAGTACATCTGCGGAACCTGATCAGCACCTGTCATGACCGGGGCATTCAGGTGTTGATGGATGGCGTATTCAACCATGCGGACACACAGTCGCCGAACCTCGGATTCCCGTACTACTGGACCTACCAGGATCCGGCGGATTCGCCCTATGTGGGCGACTTCGCACAGCATGCGTTTTTCCAGGACCTGGATTACGCGAACCGCTGCACGTTGGAGTACATCCGCGATGCGTGCTTCTATTGGATCAGAAAGTTCAAGATTGATGGCATTCGCTTTGATAACACTCTGGGATACTACAACCCCGGCGATCGGGGCCACGGATTGCCGAAGCTGTTGTCTGAACTGCGCGGATTTCTTTCGACGACGCGGAGCCCGAACTTCGCGACGGTGCTGGAACACGCCTGGGACTACAGTTCGATTGATGTTACGAATAAGGTGGGAGCAACCAGCTGTTGGCTGGACCCGTACCGGAGCCTGAGCATGGGATTCCTGGGCGACAGACCGCAAGGGGTTCCGCAGATTGAGACCCCGATCATGCGCATGCTGGATAGCGGGCGCGACTTTGGCGAGGATCGTACGCCGACCGTGTACATCGAGAACCATGACCACCGACGGATTATGCATAAGGCGGGCGGAAGAGCGTTCTGGTTTCTGACCCAGCCTTATGTGCTGGCGCTATTCGCGAGTTCGGGCGCGGTGCTCATTTACAACGGCCAGGAGTATGGCGCGGACAACGACATGCCAGAGGACGGCGATGGGCGCGTGGTGCCACGACCGCTCGATTGGGAAACACTGCAGGCAGATCCGGGACCGAAGGTACTTGCCCTCTACAGCAAGCTGGCAGAGCTGCGGAAGAAGCATATGGGGCTGCGTAGTCCCAACTTCTATCCGACAAATTGGGACGAGAGCCAGCCGTCGCCGGATGTTCATGGGTTTGGCATCGATCGAGCACGAAACATAATCGTGTTTCACCGGTGGGGCAATGACGGGACGGGCAAGACGGAGCGACTTTACGTGACACTGAACTTCTCGCAAACTAACCAGACGGTTTCATTCGAGGTTCCCTCGCCTGGGCCCTGGAACGAGTTGCTGAGTGGCGCAACGGTGACTGCGGTAAACGGGCGCATCGAGGCTCCGATAGGATCGAACTGGGGCGCGATTTATCAACGCATCGACTGAGCACTTCGGTCGTGGCGAGGTACGCCGGATTGGTCGGCGTTGACGCAGCCTCGCGAGCATTTTGCACGCTATGTCTACAAGGCTTCTTCGCAATTGGTCCGCCCGTGCAAATCAAGGGTGCGCCAAGTTCCAAAATGTCCTACGATCGAAGTATGGCTCCATCCAATTCCCTCTCGCCTGCGTGCAATCCTCCCGGCGCAACCGATCCGGTCGAATCTGCCCGCCGGCGCTTGATCGTTGCGCTCGATGTATCCGACGCCTCCTCAGCCGACCTCCTTGTCCATCGTCTGGAAGGGACCTGCACATGGTTCAAAGTCGGCCTGGAGTTATTCGTTGCTGCGGGACCGGCTGTCCTGGAGCGGATACTGGCGCGCGGGTTCTCCGTTTTTCTCGACCTCAAGTTCCATGACATTCCCAACACTGTTGCGGGCGCGGTGCGGTCGGCTGCTCGCCTGGGCGCGCGCATGTTGACCGTTCACGCCTCGGGTGGACCGGCGATGCTGGCCGCGGCACGCGCCGCGCTCGATGGCGTTGCCAATCCACCGGAGTTGCTCGCCGTCACCATGTTGACCAGTATGGATGCCGGCCAAACAAACGCCATCGGTTTGGAACGGAGCCCTTCACAGCAGGTGGAACTTCTGGCGCAGATGGGCATCCAGGCCGGCATGAATGGATTCGTTTGCTCGCCGCAAGAGGTGGCAGCCGTACGAGGGCTCGCAGGGCCGGCCGCCACGCTCGTAGTGCCGGGAATCCGGCCCGCGGGCAGCGACGCCGGAGACCAGAAACGCATTGCAACCGCTGCGGAGACTTTGCGAATGGGGGCGAGCTACCTGGTTGTGGGACGCCCGATTACGCAGGCTGCCGATCCAGTAGCGGCCGCCGTTGCAATCGTGAACGAAATGGCGACCGCGCTCTGAGAACCTCAGGAGGCATTCCACTCAGCAAACCGGGCCGCCAACATGGCGGCCCGGTTCTTGTGAGCATTCAATCCGAGAGTCTATTGATTCACGCCCGCTGCGGCCGCGAAACCGGACGCTTGCGACGAAGGAATCGTACTGGGAGGCGCGGGCGGCGCGAACGAAGCTCCATGGGCGTTGATGGCACCCGAATAATCCGGCCCCAGACCGAGTTTCTTGAGGGCGCGCGAATCCGGAATCAGCCGGGTCTGCCATCCCTGGTCAGCCTGGAACTTCTGCATTGCCGCCTGGGTCGTAGAATCCCAGCTTCCGTTCGCCCCGCCGGAGAGGTAGTTTTCCCGAATCAGCGCCCGCTGAATCTCCGTAACCCTGCTGGAATCAATAGCCTGCTGGCCGTGCAGCTTGTGCGATTTGCCTTTCGCTTTGGAAGGGACTTTGCGCGAGCTGTGCGTCTTAATGGTAGTGGATTTACGCGCGGCGGTCGCCCCAAATGCGGGCGCCGCGATCATCGCTGCGGAAAATAATATAGCCAGACTTGCTTTAAAGGAAAGCACGCCGAATTCCCTCCATACAGAGAAATAAATTGTAGGGATCGTCCCGTCGAGTGTACCCGAAACAACGGGCTCCCACCAAGCAAAAACCAACCGGAGCTGCGTGCCTATGCCGGATTGGGTATTTCGAGCAGTTAAATTCCCTCGATCCACGTTCGCAGAAAAAGCAGACTCGGGGCAAAAAGCTTCTCCGGGCACGACTTCCATCGCGCCCGGAGGGCTCGCCGATCCTACTGCAACGTACCCCCGATGTAGTTGATTCCGTCATTGGGGCGACGCGGGTCGAGCACTTCCAGCACCACGTCGTCGCCGGACTTCAGCTTGGTAACCACGGCATCGAACTGCTCCTTTGTGGTCGTGGGCAGCTTGTTGATGCGGATGATTACCAACCCCGGCTCCAGACCGTACAAATCACCAAACGAACCGGAGCGCACCGACTGGATTGCCACTCCCTGCTGATGCAGTTTGGCAGTGATCTGCGGTGGAGCGTCATGGACCACGATGCCGAGTTTGGCTTCGCCGGGCTGACCGCCGTTGTCGGGGGCGGCATTGGACTGCTGCTGCCCCAGATCGGCAAAGACTTTGTCGCGATCGCCGATCGTGACGGTGGCATCCTGCGGCTTGCCATCCCGCATAAAGCCGAGGCGGATCGTCGACCCTGGCCGCCGGCTGGCAATTTCACCCACCAGGTCGTCCCCATCCTTGATCGAGCGCCCATCGAGCGTGGTGATGATGTCGCCGGGCTTCAGCCCCGCCTTGTCGGCCGGGCCGTTGGGTTGAACCTGCTGAACCAGCACGCCGTTCTTGAATCCATAGACACGGTTGACCGCGCCCGAAAGCCCCTGCCGGAACTGGATGCCGATCGAACCCCGCACCACCTTGTGGCTGGGGCTGATCAAATCGTTATAGACCTCGGCGACCGTATTTGACGGCATCGCGAAACCGATGCCTTGGTACCCAGCCGACTGGGTAAAGATGGCGGTGTTGACGCCGATGACCTCGCCGTTCATGTTGAGCAGCGGCCCGCCCGAGTTGCCGGGATTGATGGCCGCGTCGGTCTGGATAAAGTGCTGGAACTGCCCTGCCACGCCCGGCTCGATGGTGCGGTTCTTGGCCGAAATAATGCCGGCGGTCACGGTCTGCGACAATGTGAACGGGCTGCCGATGGCTTCCACCCAGTCACCGACATTGCTGGTGTCGGAGTTGCCGAGCTTGACCGTCGGCAGCGCCGTGTTGGTTTCGATCTTGATGACTGCCAGGTCAGTGGCCTTGTCGGTGCCGATCACGCGCGCCGGCCGCCCGAAGTCCTGGTTGTCAGGATCGGTCGAAAGCTTGACATAAATCTTGTCGGCCTTGTCGACCACGTGATTGTTGGTGATGATGTAGCCCTTGGCATCGACGATGAAGCCGGAGCCAAGCGACTCGCGAACACCGCCGCCACCCCCCTGGTCGCCGTCATCGCCCCCTTCGGGGCCCTGGCCGAAGAAGCGGTTGAAGAAGTCCTGGAAGTTGCCCTGTCCCCCGTCGTCGCCCCCACCCTGCTGCTGGTCCTCGTCGTCGGGATTTTGGGGATTTTGGGGATTTTGGGGATTTTGGGGATTCTGCGGGTTGGGCTGGACGCGCCCGTGGAAGTTGCGCCGGTTTTTATTGGCCGACTGCTTGGGCAGCGTCTGGGTATTGATGTTGACCACCGCCGGTCCCACAGTCTTGGCGATCTTTACAAACTCGTTGGGCTGAACCGGCGAATTCACCACCTTGAGGGGCGTGGCGTCGGCGCTGTCGTTCTGCTTCTCCTGACCGCGAACCCCATGTGCAACATACGAGCCGGCAACGATGCCGACCGAGAGTGTAGCAAGAAGAATGAACATCGAAGCGAGACGGCGCGTGCGTAGCCGTTCGAAGAGCAATTTCATGTGTTTGTAGACCTCGTTCGAGCACAGCCTTGCGGCTGGAAAGTTCTTTTGTCCCAGTTACCAGTATATCCAGCAAGGACAGCCAATTACCCGGGAATCCGGCAAAGCGCAGCGCCGACTTCATTCGAGCGCGACACGTCACAGTGGCGGGCTCGTTCTCCCCTCTGTAATAGACGTAGATGCAGGGAAAGAGTTCCCTGGAGGCTTCAAGCCGGGGGGGGAAGGCACCAAATATCGATGGCTTACATCTCGGTGACTTCCCGCTGGTCCACGATCCAATCAAAAATTTCCGACAATGAGCGAAGCGAAGTGGAATCGAAAGCCGGCCCCCGAGTGAATCCCGATGAGACTTTCGATTATCGTCTTGCGCGGCCGTCAGCATTCGATTTCGATCATGTCGCCGTCGTTCAAGTGGAAATGGTCCCGCAGCTTCAAATCGGTTGCGATCTCCACGATCGTTCGCGGATGGTGACCTCTTCCCTGCTCGTTTGCATCGGTGCGAAGGATGAATGCACCCATTCCGAAGATCGAACAGGGAACGATGCTGACAGCGACCGCACCGCCATATTCTTCACCTTCCAGGCGAATGATTTTCTCCGGCAGGGTATACGGTTGCGCAAGTTCCACATTCAACGTGCCGGGGAAGAAACGCATTCCGGTCTTGCGAAAGTAGTGATCCTGCAACTTGTCGATCCAGTACGAGAAATTGCCCATTCCGGATACGACTCTCCCGCGCAGCACCAAGACATGCCTCCAACTTCACCAGATTCACCGCGAGTTCCCCCGATTCAGCGAAACCCGGTCTTCTCGCAGCCTGACTCACATTGCGAACCGATTCGCTCGACGTACCTTCTGAATCGAAATAATCTGAAAGCGGACGAAGGAGCACTGCTCCTTCGATTTTGAGCGGAGAGGCCTCACATGGACAACAATCCCGCTCCGCATCCTCTCGAACGAGTGCAGTCATTCAACAAACTTGTCGGGATTCAGATTCCCATTCTGCTGGCGCCGATGGCGGGTGCGTGTCCGCCCGCTCTATCAATCGCCGTTGCCAATGCGGGAGGACTGGGCGCGTGCGGGGCGGTCTTGCTCAACGCCGATGCAATTACTGCCTGGTGCGAAGAATTCCGCCACGGAAGCAGCGGAGAGTTTCAGCTGAATCTGTGGATCCCGGATCCGCCGCCGCCCCGCGATCACGAACTCGAAGCGCTTCAGCGAGAATTTCTCGCAGCGTGGGGACCGCCTGTGCCGGTGAATGCAGGGGACGCGGTCCTGCTTGACTTTGAGGCGCAGTGCGCAGCGATACTGGCCGCAAAGCCGCGTGTCATCTCGTCCATCATGGGGCTGTATTCGCCTGAGTTTGTCGCAGAGATGAAATCGCGCGGAATCCTGTGGTTCGCAACCGCCACCACCGTGGATGAGGCGCGGGCCGCCGAAGCTGCCGGAGCCGATGCGATTCTTGCCCAAGGTATGGAAGCCGGCGGACATCGCGGTGCATTTCGTCCAGAGCAGGCGGAATCGCAACTGGTGGGCCTGTTCGCGCTGGTTCCGCAGGTGGCCGATGCCGTTTCGATACCAGTCGTCGCCACCGGAGGCATCGGGGATGCCCGCGGCGTCGCGGCTGCCCTGATCCTGGGCGCGAGCGCCGTGCAGATCGGAACGGGGTTTCTCCGCGCCCATGAATCGAACGTGCACAGGTTGTATGCGAATCGGCTCAGCATCACCGAGGCACATCACACCACGATCACTCGAGCATTCACGGGCCGCGCGGGTCGCAGCATCAAAAACGCGTATGTACACGCATCGGCGGCTGCCGGTACTGCATCGCCGGCTCCCTATCCCCTGCAACGCGGTTTCACTCGCGCCATGCGCGAAGATGCAATCAAAGCTGCGGATCCGGAGCGCTTGCAGATGTGGTCGGGGCAGGCAGCAAAATTCGCCCAGGCACTGCCGGCCGGGGAAATCGTCCGACAGCTGTGGACGAATGCCTCGCGCCTACTTTCATGAGCCGCGCAACCTCACAGGTTCGGAGAGCCCTTGAATGGGAAGCGCTCTCCGAACCAATCCGGCGCGGAGCCTGTTCACCCCGCAACAGAGTTAACGGCCCCCGGTCAGCTGGTTCGACTCGCGCTCATCGCGCAGCGCCTTCTTGTCGAGCCGCGAAGTGCTAAGCGTGCCGTACTGGACGGACTGCAGCACGTGGCTGTCGCCCACTTCGTCGAACTTCAAAGCGATCTTTCTGCTGTTCGGAGGGGCGACGCCGGGGCCGACAACCCAGGTAAAGATCTGCGATGAACCCTTGCTGGTCAGTGTCACGAAGCTTCCATTGTCGTCGTGGTGCACGGTGTAATAACCGGCCGGGCAGATTTTACCGTCAGCTGTGAAATTGAAGGGAACCTTGAGGGTTACTTCCGCCTTCGCAGAAGTAGCGGCCAAAGCGACGGCGGCCAGTACTGCCGGCGCCAAAACGAATTTTGCAAAAATAAATTTCATGGGGAAACCTCCTCGCCTGTGAAATCCACACTACCCAGTGGCGCGAAGTTAGTTGTTAAGTTCCCGTCCAGAAAACGTCAAATGTGAAAGCGGCATGCTTGACGGCGGCGGGCGATACGTCACGCGAATCTTGACAGTGGAAAACCGTGAGGCCTAGCGTCAGCAGCAAGCGAGACGCTACGGCACACATGCTGCGAACCACGACGAGGAGGCGCATTGAGGTTCATGAAATCGAAGGGTGCATCGCTCAACATCGATTCCCGTCAATCCGCGAAACGGTTCTCGAACCTGCAGCGCGATCTGCGTTATGGCATTCGCCAGCTCAAGCGCTCTCCTGGATTTGCGCTGATGGCCGTGTTGACGCTGGCCATGGGCGTGGGCGCCAACACCGCGATCTTCAGTCTCATCGAAGGCGTGCTCCTGCGCCCGCTTCCCTACCAGCATCCGGATCGGCTGGTGGTGGTGTGGCAGACTGATGCCTTCCATCACGACTCGGGCGCCTACTTCAACGCGTACCGGGAATTCGAAGCGTGGCGGCAGAACAGCCGCAGCTTCGAGAGTCTCGCCGCGCTCACTTGGGCGACCGGACCAACGACGATGCTGTGGCAAGCGAAACCGATCGACGCCCTTGCCATTCCTGCTTCTGTCGATTTCTTTTCAATGCTCGGGAAAAGCGCTGCCATGGGCCGCACGTTTTCGCAGGGCGATCTCAGCGCTTGTACGCTGGTGCTTGCATTTCATTTCTGGCAGCAAAAGCTCGGCGCGCCGCGCGACATCGTCGGCCGGTCGCTCACGCTGGGCAAATCTTCGTGCACGATCGTCGGCGTGATGCCGAAGAATTTTTCTTTTTACCCGGTCGCCACTGACGCATGGAGCCTGATCACGCCCACTGGCGAACTTGCCCAGAAACCGTGGAACAACATGGTGGGTGCATTCGGTCTGCTCAAGCCCGGCGTCACGCGCGCCGCTGCTGAAGCCGAGTTGGCGGCGATTCAGGCGCAGGTTCTTCCCGAGGCGCCCGGCGATCTGAAACTGATGCGTACCCTCTCTCCTGACGTGCTCGATCTCAACTCGAACTTCACCTGGCTTGCAGGCCGAAATCTGCGCAAGGGCCTGTGGATGCTGCTTGGAGCTTCGCTGCTCATTCTGCTCCTTGCTTCCGTCAACGTGGGAAGCCTGGTGTTTAGCCGCGCCATCTCGCGCGCTCGCGAGATGGCCATGCGCGCGGCCATCGGCGCAAGTCGGCGCCGGCTCGTCGGCCAGGCATTCACCGAGTCGGTGGTGTTGGGAATTGCGGGAACCGCCGCCGGTGTGGCCGTCGCAGCCGCCCTGCTCGGGTGGTTTCGCGCCGCCAATCCGATTGAACTCCCGCCGGGCGCAACCATCGCCCTCGATTGGCGCGTGCTCGTGTTTACTGCGCTTTCGGGGATAGCCTCATCGATCGTGTTCGGAATCTTTCCGGCGTGGCACGCTTCGCAAACCGACGTAAATTCCGTTCTCAAGAGCGGCAGTGTGAATCAGACCCCTGCGATGGGCGCGCAACGTATGACTCAATCGATGGTGGTCGTGCAGGTGGCGCTCTCCATGGTTCTGCTGGCCGGCGCGGGACTGCTGTCTGAAAGCCTTTGGAAGCTATCCACGACCAATCTCGGTTATCGCAGTGATCACTTGTTCACTGCGCGGATTCATCTCCCGCCGGATCGCTACGGCGCATCGGCACCATCACGCCTCGCGCAAACGCTTGCATCGAGCCTCGGCGCGCTACCCGGCGTCGCTTCCGTTGGGCTCGGCTCCGACTTCGTTCCCCGCGGCCTGAATCAGGTTTCGATCGCCGGGCAGCCGGAGAACTCGAGGTCTGACGTGGCCACCCAGGAGGTAAGTGAAACGGCGATCCAGACTCTGAGGATTCCTCTGCTGCGCGGACGACTGTTCGATGCGCGCGACGCGAAAGACACCCAGCCGGTCGCCATCATCAACGAGGCGCTGGCGAAAGACTATTTTGGTGCCGCCGATCCGCTGGGGCACGCGATCAAATTCGGCCGCGCCGATGACACGTCAAAGCCATGGCTCACCGTCGTCGGAATCGTCGCCGACGTAAAGACCACCACCGTGTTCCAGGAGATGGGCTATGTCGAGCAGCCGGCCGTCTATCGCCCGCTGTCGCAGTCGACTCCCGAGTCGCTGGCATTGATGATCGCCGTGAATGGAAGCCCGCTCGCGCTTGTAAGTGAGATTCAGCAGCGGCTCTCGTCCGTCGATGCCAACCTGATTCTCAGCGCGATTGACGATCTGCGCACCGAACAGGCTGAGCAGTTGTCGCAGCCACGCTTCCGCACTGTCCTCCTCAGCGGATTTGCGGCGCTGGCTCTGGCGCTCGCGCTCGTCGGAATTTACGGAGTCCTGTCGCAGACCGTGACGCGCCGAGCCCGTGACATCGGCATCCGTATGGCGCTGGGTGCGAGTCGCGATCGCATCCTGCTCTCGGTCCTCGTCCATGCATGCGCCATGACCGTGACCGGCATCGTCATCGGGAGCGCCTTAGCTGCTGCTGGGGTTCGCATGATTCATGGGATGTTGTATGGCATCGCCGCCCAGGGCGCGGGGGAACTCGGCGTTGCCGCGATCGCTTTGCTTCTAGTCGCGGCGGGCCCCGCGAGCATCCCGGCCTGGCGAGCCGCGTCGATCGATCCAATCCGTGTGCTGCGGGACGAATGAACCGGACGAATGGACTGGAACGCGGCCAGTTCTATTTCCCGCACATCGGAATGGCTGGACCCGTTGGAACGCTGGCATCGGCACCGTTGGCGTCGGCATTGGCGGCCGTTCCCTGTTCAGACGCCTTGGGAGTCGAGGAGTAGCACGCCTTTCCGGTGGTGGTATCGAGAACCAGTGGGTAGCCAACGTAGGGGACGTAGTGATGCGCCGGGTTCTGGCGTCCCGAGACGTAGCCATAGACGCCGGCCATGACCACCAGCACGGCGACCGACCACGCGGGAATCTTCAACGGGACTTTGACGAGTTTGAGGACCGAGGCGGCAGAGACGGCAGGCTTCAGTTCGAGCGTTTGAACGGTCATGGTACTCCTTGCATGCTCGCCGGCTCGCACCGAACTCCGCGCCTGGCGGCATTGCTCTCCCTCGCCTGGTCTTGCTCGTTCTATACAAAGCGGGGATCGCTCTAATGGGGTTGTGAAAAGAATAGACAATAAATTTCGAAAATTACAGTGATTTTTGGCACTTGGCGTACCACATTTGGGGTATGCATGGCGGGGAGTGGGGTGGGTACAGGGTGGCGGCGGTTCTATGATGGATGCCATGTCCAGAAAGCTTCGCTGGGGAGTGCTCAGCACTGCCGCCATCGGCCTCAAGAAAGTCATTCCGGCCATGCAGTTGGGCCAACACACCACCGTCACTGCCATCGCCTCCCGCGACCTGACCAGGGCGCGCGACGCGGCCAGAGACCTTGGAATCGAAAAGGCTTACGGCTCCTATGAAGAGTTGGTGGCCGATCCGGACGTGGATGCGATCTACAATCCGCTGCCCAATCAACTGCATGTGCCGTGGACGATCAAGGCCGCCGAGGCGGGCAAGCACGTGCTCTGCGAGAAGCCGCTCAGCATGACCCTTGCCGAGGCGCGTACGCTGCTCCCCGTCCAGGAGCGCACCGGTGTGAAGATCGGCGAGGCCTTCATGATTCGCAGCTACACCCAGTGGAGGCGGTTGCGGGAACTGCTCGACCAGGGGCGGATCGGAACGCTGCGGTCGGTGGTTGCGGCATTCAGTTACTTCAACACCGATGCGGCCAACATTCGCAATCAGGTGGAGTCAGGCGGCGGAGCGCTCTACGATATCGGCTGCTACTGCATCCACGCGTCGCGGCTGGGCTTCGGCGGGCTGCCCACGCGGGTGGTGGGGCTGATCGAGCGCGATCCGTCGTTCGGAACCGACCGGCTGACCTCGGCCTTGCTCGACTTCCCCGGCGGCCAGGCGATCTTCACCTGCAGCACCCAGCTGATTCCCTATCAGCGCGTGCATTTCCTGGGAACCAAGGGACGCATCGAGATCGAAATTCCGTTCAACGCTCCGAAAGACCGGCCCACGCGGCTCTTCATCGACGAGACCGGGGACATCTTCGGGGGCGGTGTCGTAACCGAGGAATTCCCTACCGCAGATCAGTACACCATTCAGGGAGACGTGTTTTCCAGGGCGGTTCTGGAAGGCAGCGAAGTGCCTGTGCCGCTCCAAGATGCAATCGCGAATATGGCGGTGATTGAAGCGGTGTTCAAGTCGGCGGAGACCGGCGGCTGGGTCAACGTGGCGTGAAATTCATGTGAGCCGGGCAAACCGCCGATTCGACTCCGGAAAGTCCACACCGCTGATGAACCAGGTCAACGCGCCGCAGGCCAAGCCGAGCAGAATCGAACTCGGGCGCACCGCAAATGCCGGCAAATTTGTGGAGCCTCGTCCGCAAGTGATGGCAGCACCGACCACTACGCAGGCCATCGCGATCCACTGGTAGAAACGCAGGCCGGCGATCACGCGCGTTTGCGGCTCGCCGCGGTAAGCCTCTTCGACAAATCGGCCGCACCCCGACAACACAAAATAAATTCCGCACAGGAACGCGGCGGACACGCCAAGCTGAAGGAGACGAATCAAAGCCGCTCCGACAACGAAGTTCCAGAGAATGGAATACACGGGCGTTGCGTGGACCGGAACCCCGGCTAGGTGTGCGAGCCTGCACACGCGAGAGCGGGGATGGGTGTAGCGAATCCCCGGCACGGCTTCGGCGGCGTGGCCATGGCAGCAGCCCTGCACCAGGCAGCGCAGACGTCCCAGGGCTTGGATCCACGGCGCCGCGACGCAGACCGCCGCGAACGCGCTCCACAGATCGACATGCAAAATGAAGGCCGGAATCGAGCCGGCTATGGCGCCGATCATGCCTCCATAAAACCCGAGCGGACGCAGCAGCGCGGGCGAGCCTTCCACCCATTGCGCCCAGAGGGCCGCGCCGATGAGTGAACAAAGACAGATGCTGACCGAAAGCAAGATGCGCCCTGGGCCGAGCAGCGTGTCGATGATGACGATGCCGGCCGCGGCGCCGGCGCCTGCATACCCGCCATGATTGATGATGCGCACCGGTCCGACGCGCCACTCTTTCCACGAATTCGCAATGCGCTGAGAGGCGTGGAGAATCGCCCTCCAGATCGAAGGAAGATTCGCAATCAGAAGATACGCGGCAAACCCTGCAGCGATGTCGGCCAGCGAATGCATGCCGGTAGTCGCGCAACTGGCGGCAACGAGGATCGCCCACAGCCACGCAACCGCCCTCTTCCAGCGCGACCCTTCGCTCAACGCGGAAGCGACAATGCAAGCCCACGCCACATGAAAAGATGGGAAAGCCTCCACACCGGAGATGGGGCTGCGCTCGAGTTTCATCAGCAGTGCAAATACACTGGCGGGATTAAACGGCCGCGGCGCAGCGTAGAACGGCAAAAGCAAATACAGCGGAAAGATGAGCGCCATCGCGGCCAGGCCGCGCATCGCAAACAGGCGCAGCGCAGCCGCGGACCGAACCAGCAACGGCAGAAACAGCACAACCACGTAAATGCTGGCGTAGATCAACTCGGTCGCTTCGATGATAGGGAATCGTTTCTCAAACAGAAGCCATGTCGACACGCTATCCGCATCCGGTCCAAGGTGGCCGATGAGTTCGAAGCCCACCAGCCACGGCACGAGGACGACGCAATAAACGCGAAACCGCTCCAAGAGCGTCGGCGCTCCCGGCCAGAGTGCTGGAAACCACGCTGACGAAGTCACATTGCCGAACCGCCGCCGCAGGTCAGGCAATTCGTAGCCGAGAACCAAAGCTGCGCAGCCCAGCGCCACGGTGGGGGTGACGAGCCACAGCCCACTGGCCGAACCTGTGTAAACCGCCGTTCCGGCGCAGATCAGGACGAATCCTCCATAGATCGGGTGAGGAACCAGGGCGTAAATTCCGCCGGCGACAAACCGCGGAGGCGGAAACGCATTCATGGGCAGCCCCCCGCCCCGCCTCCGGAGAGCCAGCATCCCAGCCACAACAATCAGCGCACCGGCTGCCGCGACCGCCGCTCCGCTGCGCGCATCATGAATCGCCGGCACACGAACAATCGCGCGCGTTACGTGAGCCCACAACGCGAGCAGTGCCGGCAGGATCACGACAAACGTAGCCCCATACAGAGCCCGGCCGGCTAATGAACCACGCGGCGATGAAGTCGTCACAGTTCCCAATCAACCACCTCGTGGATCACCCACCCATGGCTCGTTCCTCCGCGATCGACGAGAGTTCCACGGCTCTTCCATTTCTGTTCGCGAATATTGAACAGGCTCGCCGGAAATAAGTTCATCAGAGCCGGAGCCCCGGCCAGAATCGTCGAACTAAGCTGGCCGGAACGAAGCGCATCTCCCGGGGCGATCTCGAGAGAAGCATTGTCAATCACAACCTCCGACTCCGTGGCGGAAACAAGTCCCTGCTCGCGCCCATCGCAGACAGCAAAGCGCGTCGAGTGTGGTCCCTGCCAGTCGACCCAGGTGAGCGAGTGGTCTACCGAAACGAAGCGGCCCCAGCGCAGATGACGGATCGGTAAACGCCACGACGGCAGCGTAAGAGTGAGCCGTTCCGCGTAACCCATACCGATGAAGTTGATATCTCCCACGCGCATCGTTACCCGCGAGCCGGGTTGAAGACAGTTCCACACGATCGACCCTTCTGCCTCTTCGTAGACCGTACGCTCCACGGGCGGGCAGGCCGATTGCCACGAGCCCGCGACCTCCAGCCGCGGGTGTTCGAGGACGATTTCGTCCGCTGTGGCGCGGATGCGAAAGCGGCCGAGAGAGGTGCGGGTTTTGGATTCGCGTCCGGCACGGCTCTCGAGCACGCTCCCCATCGAAGCATGCAGACCGCGCCATCGCAGGTCGGCGCAGTAAACAATGGCGGCGTCCCCCGCGTCTGTGACGCAGTCCATATACCACTTCACAAGGGTGAATGGGCCCATGAGCACGGCTGCCGGTCCGTTCTGCGATGCATCGCGAATTTGAGAACATGAAACCTCCGCGATTATAGGCGCGAGGAAAGACTAGTCGACACCGCAAAATATCCGGTCAAAGCGTGAAATCCAGGTGATGAAAAGAGCAGAATATGCGATAGCGCCGCATATCCTGCACTTCGCCATGCAAACCAATATATGTATCTATTCTATGAGTCGCCATTTATGACAGGGTCAGAATCCGATGCACGATCTCCGCATTCTCCTTCACCTCGTCCTTGATGCGCGGATACATTCCCACAAATACGCCGTCGTTCGGCTTGATGCTCTGGAACGCGGCGCGAAATGCGCCCTCGATGCCCTTGTAGGCGATGCGCCCCGCGGCCAGGATCTTGAATGCGAAACAGGGCTTGGTAGTATGCCGCATCACCTTGTACATCCGCGCCGGATCACTTTGCAGATAAAGCTCCCCGGGCATTTCGATAATCTCGCCATTGAGCACCTGCTTGATCTCTTCGGGCGAGCGGGTGCGGTTGTAGACGCAGCCGGCGTAGAAATCCACATCCCAGCCCTGCGACTCCACCAGGTCGATTACTTCGGGCTTGTGGGTGCCAACGCCCACCATCACGCCCATGTCGCGCACCTGCTTGCACCACTCGTGCACCGTGCCCATGGTGCGGTCGCGGAAGCAGATATCGACGACTTCGCCCTGGCGATGAAGGGCCAGCGGCTTCAGGTTTTTCACCAGCTGGGCGGCATCATCGGGCGCCGCCACCTGCGCGATCAGATGCATCTTGCCGCCTTCGGCCAGGAATCGCGCCCAGTCCTCAGGGGCCCGCTTCACGTTCACATAATTGAACGCATTGATGCCATAGCACTGCGCGCGGTACAGCACCTCGACCACTTTGTCGGGCGTGTACCATTCGGCCATCGATGAGCCGAAATTCTGGTTGTAGTGGGCAAACCCGTAGAGCGGATTCACGCCCAGCACCATGCGGCTGATCTCCACGCCGCCGAACTTCATGGTCGGTACCTGAACCATGTCCTTTCCCCACTCGGCCGGCGGCGTGCCAGGCTTGGCTTCAGTGCTTCGGCCAATATCTTCGACGTTCCGACCATCAGGCCGGCGGCCATCGCGCCCGCACTGGTTTGCAGGAATCCCCGGCGTGTATTCGACATGCATCAACATTGGACCAAACAAACTAGTCGTGGCTGTGGGCCGGATCACAATTCGAAGCCGGAACCGAGATTTAGACTTGCGCTTTGTATTCTTCGACTTGCATTATGCCTGCTGACGAAATGATCGCCACTCTGAGTCATTCCCGCGGTTTCGATCGCCCGCTTCTGGAACTCACCATCGGCGCGCTGCTCGAACGCACCGCCAACCGCTTTCCCGATCGCCTTGCGGTCGCCTCCCGCCACCAGTCCCGGCGGATGAGCTGGGCCGAGTTGAGCGAAGCAGCCGACAACGTGGCGCGGGGGCTGTGGTCGCTCGGCATTCGCCGCGGCGACCGTGTCGGCCTGTGGTCCACCAACTGCATCGAGTGGATCATGATGCACATGGGCTGCGCGCGGGCCGGAGCGGCGCTGGTCAACGTGAATCCCGCCTACCGCTCCCACGAGCTCGGCTACACGCTCACCCGCTCGCGCATGAAAGCGCTCTTCCTCTGGCATCAGGACAAGCACGCCAACTATGCGGAGATCCTCGACCGCGCCCGCCACGGGCTGACGCTCGAACTCGAGCACACCATCTACTTCGATTCCCCTCAGTGGCCGGCGCTGCTCGACGCCCCGGGACAGTTGCCCGGTCGTGTGGAAGTGAACGATATCGCCAATATTCAGTACACCAGCGGCACCACGGGACTGCCGAAAGGCGTGCTCCTGACCCATCACAACGTGGTAAACAACGGCCAGTTTCTTGCCCAGGGATTTCACTACACCGAGCAGGACCGCATCGTGGTTCCGGTCCCGCTGTTTCACTGTTTTGGGTGCGTCATCGGCACCATGTCGGCGCTGAATTCGGGCGCCGCTATCATCCTGCCCAACTGGACCTTCGATGCCCACGCCGTGCTGCAGGCGGTCCACCAGGAGCGCGCCACCTCTGTCTACGGCGTTCCGGCCATGTATGTGGCCGAATTCGGACTGCCCGACTTCGCCTCGTTCGATTTCTCCAGCCTGCGCACCGGGATGATGAGCGGAGCGCCCTGCCCCATCGAATTGATGAAGCGCGTTCTCAATGAAATGCATATCCGTGAACTCGTGATCGCCTACGGCCAGACCGAAACCTCACCTGTAGTCACCATGAGCGATGCCGGCGACTCGATCGAGGTGCGCGTCAATACCGTCGGCCGTGCCATGCCCCAAACCGAAATCAAGGTGATGTCGGTAGTCACGGGCGAAACACTGCCGCATGGCGAGCAAGGCGAGATCTGTGTGGGGGGCTACGCCTTGATGCAGGGCTACGATGGCGATCCTGAGGGCACCGCGCTCGTCATACAGCCCGATGGCTGGCTCAGGACGGGCGACCTGGGCGTGATGCGCGAAGATGGCTGCCTGCGCATCACCGGGCGCTCGCGCGACGTGATCATTCGCGGCGGCGAGAACATCTATCCGCGCGAAGTGGAGGAGTTTCTCTACACCCATCCCAAGGTCAGCGAGGTGCAGGTCGTGGGAATTCCCAACGAGCGCCTCGGCGAGATCGTGGTGGCCTGGGTGCGCCTGCGTCCGGCACAGGAAGCCACCGAAGAAGAGATCCGCACATGGTGCCAGGGTCAGATCGCGTACTACAAAATCCCCGAGCACATCCGCTTCGTCACTGAGTTCCCCGCGACGCTGTCTGGCAAGATTCAGAAGTACAAGATCCGCGAGTTTGAAATCGAGGCCCGCGGGCTGCAGACGGTCGCAAAAGAAGCTACCGCGTAGAAATCGGATTCTTTCTCACAGCGGGACCGGGTTGAGAAGGCCGTTTTGGGAGTGTTTTTCGAGGCTTTTCGGGCTAAACGTGGCATAAATCACACTCAAAACACCCCTAAAACAACGTACAAACGGTGCAATTGCGAGGGAGGTGATCTCTGTAAACTTATGATTCGGTTAGATTAGATCGGTTTTCACAGTTTCACAGCACAGAATTTTTTTGCTGCTCGCGGGGTCGCGCCTGGGAGGGGAGAATTTTGAATTGCAGAATACCCATACGATCTACATTGTGCTCCAAGAGCGGGTAATTATGTGCAACCGCCCAAAAAGGCTGAGAGATGCGGGCCGGCACCGGAGAACGCAAGACTCCGCGCTTATGCTCTCGCGCGTCTGGTGAGAAATGCAGCCTATTGGATTTCGCGCTGGATAGCATGCACGGGCCCGCTGTAGCGGCCGAGCAGCGCGTTCCAGCGGACGATCGCCAGTTCCTTCAGCATTTGCATGCCGTCGCGAAGATAGCTGATCCGGGTGCGCGCGTCGTGGGCCCAGCTCACCGGAACTTCCCTGATCTGGTACCCGCGCTTGAGGGCGATGAACAAGATCTCCGGATCGAAACCCCAGCGCTCGATGGTCTGCAGTTGAAACACCGTCTGCGCCGCCGGACGCGTGAACGCTTTGAATCCGCACTGGGTATCGGCGAAAGGCAGGTTCATGACCATGCGCGTCAGCAGGTTGAAGCAGCGTCCGAAGATTTGCCGGTAGAGCGGCTGGCGGTGCGTTTGGCGGCTGGTGGCAAGCCAGCGCGAGCCGATGGCGATATCGGCACCCCCTGTAATGGCAGCAAACAGGCCCTCAGCCTCATCCATAGGCGACGACAAGTCGGCGTCGGTGAACATCACGATGTCGCCCAGCGCCTGCAAAATCCCATGGCGCACGCTGTACCCTTTACCGCGGTTGGTCGGATTCTCTAGCAGCCGGACCTCAGGGGCAGTCTCGGCGAATTCCCGCACCACCGCAGCGGTATTGTCGCGAGAGCCGTCGTTGACTACAACGACTTCGGCGCTCCAGCCACGCGCGCGGATACAGTCGATCACCGAACGAAGCGTGGCGGGTATGCGCGCACTTTCGTTGTATGCCGGGATCACGATGCTGTATTTCGGATATTGCTCCACGCCGCCGCCCTCTTCCAGAGCCCTCTTCGATAGATGCCCATGGCCCGATCGAAGACTCTCGCCATCATAAACGGAGCCGGGCGCTCCTGGACGATTCAATTTTCGTCCCGGTGCCGAACCGCCAACTTGCTGATCCGCAATGGCCCTGATCCGCATATCTCTTTATTTTTCATTCGCACAGGCGGGGAATTTGGGTATGCTTGTTTGCGGAGGCCAAGACGAAATGACCAAGGCAGACCTGGTGGAAAAAGTGACCCGCCTGGGCGACCTGACCCGCCGCGATGGCGAGATCATCGTCGAAACTATTTTTGATTCCGTAATCACGGCCCTTCAGGGCGGGGACAAGATCGAAATCCGCGGCTTTGGTTCTTTCCGCATTCGCCAGCGCAATCCGCGCATCGGCCGGAATCCCAAAACCGGCGAACGCGTCGAGGTGCCCGCCAAAAGAGTGCCCTACTTCAAGCCGTCCAAGGAACTCCGCGACCTGGTCAATCCCGAGGAGGCCGCGAAGACCTCCTGATGCGCACAAATCCTCTACCCCGGATCCCTGCTAGAGCATCCTTGTAACTGACGCCTGGTATATAGCCTGATTGGTATCGGAGGCAGTCCTATGTCCAATGTCCAGAAGGCACGCGTTTTTATGACGGGTCGCAGTCAGGCCGTGCGCATACCGGCCGAGTTCCGGTTCAACTCCGACGAGGTCTACGTGCGCCGCGATCCACAGACCGGGGACCTGATTCTTTCCCAGGTACCGGCCAGTTGGAAGGAGATTTTCGCCGCGATCGACGCAGCGGATTTCCCCGAGGACCTCCTGTCCGACCGTCCTCAAGGCGTGGCCGAAAAACGCGAATCGTTATGATCCGCCTTTACATGCTGGATACCAACACTGTCAGCTATCTGCTGAATGGAAGGTCAGCCGCCGTTCGCGACCGGCTCGATCGCTTGGGGACAGTCGAAGTTGTGAGTGTCTCGTCCATTACTGAAGGGGAAATATGGTATGGGCTTGATCGTATCGGTGCCGGCACCCGGCGGCGGCATGCGGTTCGCCTGTCCTCAGCCGCATCAAGGTCCTGCCGTGGGATAGCGAAGTGGCGGTGGCATACGGAGCGTTCCGATCCAGGTAGGAAGCCATGGGCCGTCCACTCGGTCCGCTCGACACGCAAATCGCGGCACACGCCATTGCGGTGGGCGCCATATTGGTGAGCAACGATGCGGCGTTCCAGCAATCGGCCGGCCTCCCCGGTCTCGAATCCTGGGCCACCGATATCTAGCTTCGTTTCCTATTCCCTATCC
>Ga0207109_1011_pt2 | contig 45993 bp, 28 predicted proteins | sample Alteio_BWMinHeat_73_FD_153584 | JGI IMG/M metagenome (GOLD analysis project Ga0207109, IMG submission 153584) | Enriched cells from forest soil in Barre Woods Harvard Forest LTER site, Petersham, Massachusetts, United States -... | ecosystem: Environmental > Terrestrial > Soil > Temperate forest >... | reverse complement strand
TTAACATCACCGCAGACAATGCCAGAGCGTGGTTCAGGCTCTGCGCGCAGTCTACAGTAAAAGTTAAAATGCTTTAGCCCATACCAAAGGTGTTGGCGTAAGCGGTGTTGTGCTGATACGCAACCTCGAGATCCCAAAAGTCTCTCGTGCACGGATAGGCGAACTGGTAGCTGTTCGGGCCGGTGGTCTGTACATAGCTGACCCCGTTATTCTGCATCAGGGTCACTTTGTTTTGAATTGCTTCTTTGAAACTGTTGCTGGGCATGGGGCTGGGTCCAGGACTGGGGAAGAGAGTGTAAAGATTGTCAATATTGAAGATGGGGTTGAGACTGGTGTCCGTGGCCCAGACATGCGGGATGGCATCGTTCTGGTTGAAGCAGGGCGTATAGTTTGATGACTCGTTAAGACAATCTGCGAGGGCCTGGTTACCGGCGGCGAATGGCGCAAAACTGACGGCCTGGATGCTGGTGGGAAGCGAAGAGAGCGCCTGCTGACTGTTCACGATCTGAAAGCCGATCCAACACGCCGCGAGCGCGGCAAGCGTCCCGCCAAGACTGTGGCCGGTGACCAGCAGAGGATTGGAAGCGCTCCAGGAAGCGGCGATCGATTGCAGGTACGAACCAAGATCCGATCCGTTGGTGTTACTTTGGGCGCTGCTCGTCTGCATCAACATGTCGAAGAGCGCGGCCTGAGCGCCTATTGAAACCTTGGCGTCGATGACCGGTTCGAAGCCAAGCCAAAACTCACACGCAAAGTCTTCCAGCATATCGGGGGTGCCGTGGGTACCCTGAATGACCAAGGCATATTGGTTTCCGTTTTGAAGAACAGCCGAGTAATCAGCCCCGATTGCGCTCGGCTGCCATGCGATCGTCCATGGCGGCGGCGGGTTGGGTTGCTTGGATACGTTGTCGATCCAGGCACAAAGACTCCAAGCAAGCTGCGAGCTAGAAGGAATACTTGAAGCGCCAGAAGGATTCTGTATTGCGGATGCCATTAGAGATTTCTCCTCTCGTTTAGGGGAAGTGGGGCTTCTGAAAACACTCGTAAGCATATGCACACGAGGGCATATGCACTTCGAGCGCAGAAATCTTTCGATTAAAGGAATTCAGCCGAGGCCGAGCGTAGGGATTGGATACGCGGAAGTGGGAGTCGGGCCGGTCTTGCGGGTATATCCAGGTATAATCGCGCCGCTGGATTCGGCTCTCCATAGCCAATCGATCTGGCGATGTGGCTATGGAGCTACGTTGAACAGCATGGGTCATTTCTCAGAGGATGTCAACGGTACTACTCCGGGTGTTCGATCGTCCTGCCGCGTGCGCGGCGTGAGCTGGATTTTCATCGCAATTCTTTGCGTGCTTGCCACTGCCCGGCCAACCGCTGCCCAGTGGACGGCTGCGGAGCCGATTGCCACCGGATGGGTCGAGTCCACAGTCGATGAAATCATCGCAAGACGAATGGTCAAGAAGGCGCTGGAACCGGTTCACCATTCAGCCGTTTCTTACCTTGCGAGTTCATGTACTGAATGCCACCCTGGAACAAGCCTTCAGCACCTGGCACGCGGGGTTACGTTGGTTGTACACAATGATGCGAAGAAAGGGCCACAGGGCGTACACTGATTGCCTCGATTCCTGTTCGATGATGGTTCCCCATTACGGAGTTCCTAATATACTGCGCGTGTTGAGTCTCTCCCGGCGGAGCGTATGCGTTGGATTGGTCATGTGTTGTGGGTGGCGGCGTCTCTTGGCTGCCCAACTGCGGGCCCGACCGGCAGTGGCGCGGCTCCCGGAGGCGGTGCCCATGGAGGTTCCGGAACACCGGTACGGACGGGAACGGTTTTCGTCATTCACCTTGAACAGAAAAAGGATGACAAGGCGGTAGCCATGTATCCAGGCCACGTGTTTCAGCCCGGGGACGTGGTGCGGTTTCGCGTGTCGGCGCGGGCGATGGAAGGCTATCTCTACGTGATCGACCAGGGGAGCTCCGGAGCCTACACGACGCTGTTTCCCGCCCAGGGCACTCGTGCGGACACATTCCTGCACGCGGACCAGGATGTATTTGTTCCTTCGGTGGAGGACGGCTGGTTCGAAGTGGGAGGGCCCGCGGGGTTTGACGTGTTGTATTTTGTGGTCAGTCCTAAGCCCATCGATATCGCGGCGGGTTCGGTAGAAAGCGAAAAGCCGGGGGCAGCGGCTCCACCGCCTGACTCGATGAAGCCGCGCTGCGACGACGCCATCTTTCGATCGCGCGGCGAATGCGTAGACAGCACCGCGGGTCCGGCGCCGCTGGCGCGGGACGTGCCCCTTCCGCCGCAGATCACGGCCGCGGCAAGAAATGCTAGCCGGGACATCGTTCTCGAAGAGAACGACGAAGACCACTCAGTAACGGCGACGGCCCCGCTCGATAAACCAGCCGTGTACGTTTTTCGACTGGCGCATCAATGAGGCAAAGGCAGCCGTGCCCGAGGAGCGCCCGAGCGGTTGAACGACGGAGAGAGCATATGCGGGGAATATCAGTGGGATGCCGAACGAGGGTGACGTTGCTCGCGGCGAGCCTGGCTGGAATCTGTTGCCTGCTGATCGGGACACAGGCGCAGAGCGCGCCACAGGAGCCCGCCAAGCCTGACGATGCTGCTTCGCGCGACCTGAAGCCGGTCCATCCTGCGGAGACTGCGCCCACGATGGCGGTGGATATTCCACGGAGCTACGCGCTGGTGATTGGCGTGGCACACTATCCGAACTTGCCAGTGTCGGCGCAGCTACAGTTTGCCGTGCGCGACGCCGACGAGATGTATACCACGCTGATCAGCCCGGAGGGCGGGCAGTTTCCCCCCGAGCATGTGCACAAACTCGTCGATGGGCAGGTGACGCTGGCCAACCTGCGCCGCGAGTTGGAGCAGTGGCTGCCCTCGGTGACGCAGCCCAACGACCGCGTGATGATCTACTTCGCCGGGCACGGGTTCATTTCGAACGGCAAAGCCTTTCTGGCGCCCTACGACATCGACCTCAAGAACATTGCGCCGACCGCGTATCCAATGAGCACCCTGGGTGAAGTAGTGGGAAGGGCGATCAAGGGCAAGTGGAAGGTGCTGATCACCGATGCCTGTCATTCCGGGGCTATCACGCCGGAGGACGATCCGGCGGCGCTGAACCGCAATCTGCTCGATCTGCATTCGTCATTGCTATCGCTGACGGCTAGCCGCGACCGAGAACAGAGTTTTGAGAGCGCGGACTGGGGTGGTGGGCACGGAATTTTCACCTACTACGTGGTGCAGGGGCTGCACGGCGCTGCGGACACGAATGGGGACGGTGTCGTCACCGCCGATGAGTTGAGCGAGTACGTGCACACCAACGTGAAACAGGCCACAAGCGGGAGACAGAATCCCACCTCGGAGCGGGGAAGTTTCGATCCGAACATGATCCTGGCCTATAACCCCACCATGGCGAAGGGGCCGCAACTGCAAGCGCCCAAGTTCGGAAGCCTCATCATCCAGGCCAACATGGACGGAATCGAAGTGTGGGTGGACGGCAAGAGCGTGGGCGTGGTGAGCAAAACCCAGAGCCTTCGTCTGCCCGGACTCCTGCCCGGAACGCACACCATCAAGGGAGTGCACCAGGGATACGAGCCGGACGGGCCGCGTGACGAGCAGGTCTATCCGGGGCAGGATTCAACGGTGACGCTTCACGTCATGATTCCGCGCGTTCGGAACAAGGCAGCCGTGGACCTGCTCGACAAGGGCATCGAGGCGTACCAGAACGGCTCGCAGGAGAGTTACCAAAAGGCGGCGGATTTGTTTCAACAGGCCATCGCCATCGATCCGAAGTACAGCACAGCCTATGTGTATTTAGGGCGCGTCGAGGGCGCCCTTTACGAAGATGACAAGGCGAACGCCGCGTTCAAGAAGGCGATCGAAATCGATCCGGATTACATGGACGCGCGCTCGAGTTACGCGGCTGTGCTTCTGGACGAGGGCGCCTTGGACGAGGCCGTACGGCAGCTCGACGTGGTCACGCGGCGCAACCAGGATGACGCCACAGCGTGGTATCTGATGTCGCAGGCGTACGCGCGCAAGAGCTCGTTCGAGCAGGGCCGAGATGCGGCGCAGAAGGCCGTAAAGCTGGCCGCCGCCAATGGCGAGGCGCACTTCTGGCTGGCCACATGCCTTCGCCACCTGAACCAGTTTGCGGCAGCGGAGCAGGAGTACAAGGCTTATTTGCAACTGAGCGATTACGATTCAGGGAAGGCTGGCAAAGTCAGCTATTACCTGCTTGGTTATACCCTGGGTGTCGGCAAGAAGCGTAGAGCGGCGCAGGCCGATATCTGGCGCGAACTGCGCGGCGAAGCCAACCTCGGCATCTGCGATTGCGAGGCATTGCAGAAGAACTTTGCCGCCGCTCTGCCCTATTGCCAGAAGGCGCTCACGTATACACCCCAGGACCTCTGGGCGAATTACCGGCTGGGGACCATCTATATTGAGGAGTCAAATCAGAATGCGTCGCCGGCGCTGCTGAGCGCGGCACGCACGCACTTCCAGCAGGTGGTGGCGATCAATCCCGATACCGAAGAGGCCGCGCGCGCCCGGCAATACATCAGCCGCATTGATGTGGCGCTGGCTTCGCCGCCTTGAAAGACCGCGGAAAACGGCGAAAGCGCGGGAACGGGAGTGAAAGCATCCCTGAGGGCCTGAAGCCCTTACTCATTTCGCGGCAGTTGTGGCACGACTGAACAGAAAGTCGGGCCCAGTTACAAAGTGCTATCGGAAAGGCCTTTTCAGCAGGCTGTGAAGTTCTGCCCTTTCAAAACTTCATCCGCCAAGGAATCTTTTCGGCAGGCCGTTGACGCCGCTTTCGCTACTCGTGCCGTAACGTCACCGAGGCCACTACACGCGGACTCTCATTCTTTGTGTAGGAAACCTTGCTCACCACGTACACGGCTTTTTCGCCAGACGGTTTGCCTGACCGTGGCTGGTCGACGGTCTCTTCTTCCACAAGGGTGAGGTCGCGGCTTGCCAGTCTTTGTACAAACGCATCGGGGATGGTGTTGGATGCTTCAAGCATCTCGCCCTGAGCCGGGGGCTGTTCAGGCTCTGCGGGCGCCGCCGAGGGTTGGCTGCCTTGTTTCAGGGAGTTGATCGCGCCTTCAAGATCGGCGATGCGCTGGCGGCTCAGCACGAGGAAAAGTTTCTCCTGCCCGGGAGTCTGATCGAAGCGGAAGGCGCCCTTGCCGTCAGGGATCTGGTAGACATTGCCGGGCTCGAGGCGGTTGGCCGGTTCGGCATTGTCGGCTGCGTGTTTGCCGGGGTAAATCGAGTTCCAGGATCCGCTCGAGCCCTGTTCGATCACATACAGATAGCCTGGCTGGTTAGCCATCACGCTCAGCCGCAGATGGTCGCCGTTATGAAAGACGGTGGTTGGCGAAACCTCGTTGTAGTGGCCATCGCTGTCGCGAAGGAGCAGCGCATAGCGAATGCCGATCTGCTCATCGGAAACACGGACGAGCTGCGGCTGCTCACCGTAGCCGTTCTTGGCGACGAGTTCAGGCTCGACGTGCGGGCGAGTGTGGGAGGTCGTGGTCGAGGGCTTTTTGGGAGGGGCGGCTAGGGTTCGACCTGCGGCCGGTTTCGCGCCAGGATTCTCCGAAACCTGCACAAGGTCGCTGGCCGACCAGAAGACGTTGCGCGCCGAAGATTGTTGCGCGTAAACACTGGCCGTGCCTGCGATTGCAATGATGACGCCGAACAGAACGAAACCGCGCTGAGATAAAAACGTGATTGGCATTTGATTCTCCCGGAACATATCGATTATTGGGGATGAGCATTCTTCACGCACCGAAATCCGACCAGCCTGGATGTCTGATCTTCAGGGAAACCACGCGTGAGATAGAGGCGGAAAAAGAAGTTGCCGTTGGGCGAGAAGCTGCCGCCTTTGAGGTTGTACCAGGTTCGCGAGAAGGAGTCTGTCTTGAGGACGTTGCGCATGTCGGCCAATTCGCGCTGGTCGGACTGATAGGGAGTTGCGGTCCACTCCCACGCGTTGCCGGACATGTTGAGAGCGCCATAAGGGCTCTTGCGATCGGAGAGGGAATCGACGGGTTGGAGTTCCGCCGGCACGTTCTCGGTCCACGGATCCGAGCCCCAGGGAAAGGGGCGGCCATCGTTTCCCCGGGCTGCCTTCTCCCATTCCTGATCTGTGGGAAGCCGCTTGCCGGCCCACGCCGCATAGGCCGAGGCATCCTTATACGAAACATTGGTCACCGGTTCACGGGGGTGTTCACTCGCGTAGGCCTGCGCGGAGAAGGATCTGCCCGTGGTCTGAATAAAACTTAGATACTCTGCGTTCGAGACCTCGGTCTGATCGACGTAAAACGCGGGCAGAGTCACGGACTGGCGCGGATGGGGCGAGTCTGGTGCGTTTTCGCCAAAGATGAATGCGCCCGCCGGGACGAGCAGCATCACACCGTGGCCGTCCTGGACGGACTGGGGGAGAGCCTTGGGGCGAAGCAGATAAATTCCGGCAACAATCGCCAGCACGAGAACAAGGACACCGAGCGCGATGACACGGGTGTGGGATTTTTTCGCGGGTGGGGAGACTGGCTCGGCGACGGTTTCTTCGGCTGTGACGGCGGGGGCTGGGGTCGGGGCTGCGCGACCAACGCTCGTGGTTGGAGCCGCGCTGACGAGATTCTCTATCGCCGTCAGCGAAGTTGGTGTGATGGGGCGATCGATCGCGGCCTGAAGGTCCGGATCAACCTGGGGCCGCAAGCGGGTGGGCCCGCTGCTGGCGCCGTGCCGGTAGAGATCGTTGAGCAATTCTTGTGGGCTCTGGTAGCGCTCGTTGCGATCTTTGCGCAAAAGCTTCTGTACCATCTCGTCGCACATGGGCGGAAGCTGCGGCGCGACTTCCTGCAGGGAAGGAGCAGGCGAGGAAAGGTGGGCGATCTGGATGGCGGTGACGGACTCGTTGTCGAAGGGACGGCGGCCAGTGAGCAGTTCGAAAAAGATCACACCCAGCGAATAAAGATCGCTGCGCGCGTCGCACACCTCACCGCGAATCTGTTCCGGGCTCATGTAGTAGGGCGTGCCGAGGCTTTCGCCGGGACGGGTGAGGCCGTCGGCGAAATCTACAGTCTTGGATATGCCGAAGTCGAGAATGTGGATGCGGCCGGCAATGTCCAACTGCAGGTTCGAAGGCTTGAGATCGCGGTGAACCACGCGCCTGGCTTCGGCCCACACCAGGCCCTCGGCGGCCTGGGCAAGGATGCCGGCGGCGTCGGGCGGCGTGAGCGCTCCCTCGCGATGCAGGTAGCTGCCCATGTCTTCGCCGGCGATGAACTGCATAATGAGATAGTGGAGCCCGTCGCCTTCGCCCACGTCGTAAATCGGCACGATGTTGGGATGACCCGACAACGACGCCGCGGTTGTGGCTTCCTGGCGGAAGCGCGAGACGATGCGCGGATCCTGGGCCAGGTGTTCGGCGAGAATCTTGATAGCGACCAGGCCGCCGTGGCCGCGATGGCGGGCGAGAACGACCTGCGCCATACCGCCACCGCCGAGCCGGCGAATAATTTCGTACTTTGATCCGATTAAATGCTCGAGCTGAAGGATCTGTTCATCCTGCCTGGTTGTTCCCATGGTTTGCATCATACTGCCTGTTTCTCGAGCCGTTTAGATTCCGCACGGGGCCAGGAACGGTGTTGCCCTCACAGCCGAGGTGCCGGCTCACCCGGTCAGTGTGACAAGTGTCCTGTAACTGAGAGTCGTTGCATAGAGCTGCCGTCCCGAACTGGAGATCCTTCGACCACGTTTGGCCATGAAGTGCCCAAACTTCGCTCAGGATGACAACTTCAATAATGGAGCGAACTTCAGTTATGGGACACTCGAGTGTGTTTCAAAATGGTTTCACGATTTTCCATCAGGGGCTAAAGCTCACGGCTATTTGGGGGTTCTCGGCACGACTGGTCGTGCCCTGTTAGAAAGCCGGTTTTTGAGACACGCGTTACGAGCACCGGCGCGACGGCATCGCGATCGATTGCTGCTGCGTTGTCTCGACAATGCATTACGGTGCACCGACCGTGGGCGTGCCTGGTGTGATCGTATCGGCATGAGAACCGCGATTGAGCAGGAATCCAGTGGCCACGCCCGCCCCGGCGATGCCGGAAACGATCGCGATGACCTTGATCGACAACCCGTGGGTGGCATGGGACTGCGCGGAGGTCTTTCCGATATTCGTCTGGTCAATGACCGCCACGGTAGAAAGGGCGCCAAACGTTGCGCTGACCTGAATCTGGAATGCGCCGCTGACGTTGTTCGGTTTCAAGCCCTGCGCCAGAGCCCGTCCGTCACCACCTGTCGTGGTCTGGAAGCTGGTCAGGCCGTTGGAGAAGACCGCGCTCGGGCCGGAGCCTGGAGCGGTGAAGATCACCACCGCCCCGGCGATCGGCTTATGGTTTTCATCTTCGATTTGCACGATCGGCTCGCGCGCGGTCCGGCTGCGGATGTCGTTCAACGCGCCTTCGCCGTCGAGGATCTGGATAAACAACTTGTTCGGCTGTGCCGGAGCCTGGGCCAACGCGCTATTCAGGGAGAGACCGGCAAGGCAGAGGATCGCGGTCACGGTCCGGACTTTTTGGGTTAGTGAATTCATGGTTCATTGACTCCTGGGCGGTGCACTTCACTGCGCGGTTGCGGCTTCCGATGTTCCGGCTGAATTCGCGAGGGTGACCGACACACTCTGAATGTCGGTGGCATCTCCATCCAGCGTGAACGGCTGGGTGTACATGAAGTTGGTGCCGTACTGGTCAGAGGTGGAAGAGCCATACCAGGTCTGAAAGACACTGGTCAGCGCCACGGTCACGTCGGTGGTTTTCAGCGACTTTCCAGTGACGGGAGTGAAATGAAAATGGGCCTGGGTCATGTCGCGCGTTGAAGAAAGCGCAATCACTGCCACCTGGATCGACTTGCCGGATCGCGTCAGCGTGGCACTGGAGATCGCCGGCGCTGATGCAGGAACGGTCACGATAACGGGCGCAAGGTTGGTGGGCGTAATATCCTGCCCATTGGCCAGCGTGAGGCGAATTGTGACCGTAATCGTGCCCGCCGTGGACCCCGCCTGGAACTGGAACGGGCTGGAAGTCGTAGTCGAGCTGGGGTTGATAGTGGCTGCTTCCGTAGTCTCGTTGTTGGAGAACAGAACGGCCGGATCCTGCACTGTGTTGGGAGGGGCCGGCGTAAAGGCGAGAGTTGCGGTGGCAGTGATGGCCACCGGGTAGGGATCGACGGACAATGTGATGGTCGATTGCTGTCCGGCTGTGACGGTGGATTCGGCGGCGCTTACCGTGGCGACGGCGGGCGCGGCCACAACCGAGATCGTTACGCTGTGGATGGCCGGCGCATAGTCGAAACTGTCGGCGGGCGCGAAATTGGCCGTCACGGTGTCATTGCCCAGCGGCAGAATTGTGCCGGACGGAGGTGTGTAGGTTAAGGCGCCGGGAACATTGGCGGTAGCGTTCAGCTGTGCACTGCCAAGAGGCGTTCCGAACTGGAGGGTGGGGGCGGTCGGGACCCACGTGATCACCGGGGTCGTCTTGCTAAGAGTTTCGCTGACCGCGGTGGATGTGCTGGCTGCGAAGTTGGAGTCACCCGCGAAGGCGGCGGTGAGACTGTAGGTTCCCGCCGCAAGCGCATTGCCGCCGAGCGCCAGCACCGCCTGGGCAGAGGCGGAGTTGAGCACAATATCGAGGTTGCTGTCGCTGACCGTAGCCGAGCCGGAAACCAGGGCCAGGTCGGCAAGACCGTCGCCGTTCAACTCCGCGCTGGTAATTGCCCCGGGAGCCGACGAGATATCGGTGATATGGTCGCTGCGGTTGGTAAGGTTCCCCGCGCCGTCACCGCGGAGGATGCTGTAGCCGCTGGCGCTCGTATACGCCACGTCGATGTTGCCGTCGCCGTTGAAATCGTTGATTGTGAAAGCAAGGGGCGCGGCGGGTAACGCGGAGGGCGCAGACGGCGCCTTGAAGGTGCCATCGCCCACGCTGAGCGCGGTCAGGATGGCTCCGGTGGGCGCCGCTGCACCAGCAATCGACTCCCCAATGACCAGGTCGGAGATGCCGTCGTTATTGAGATCAGCGGCCGCCAGTGTCGCTGCATTGTTGTCGGGAAGTGCGAGTGGCGTTCCAATCTCGTTCACGGTGCCGTTCGTCGCGTTATAGGAAAAGAGGTAGACGGCAAAAGGCCCGCTGGCCGTGTTCGAGCAGGATGTCTGCGGCGCGCTGGCCAGCACAGCGAGCTGGACTCCCGCAGTTGAGCGGAAATTGCCGGTAGTGATGGCCACCGGGCAGAACACCGCCGGAGAGACTACTTCCGCCGGGTTAGGTACCGAAATATAACTGTTAAACGCCCCGGGGCTCGAAGCACCGGCATTGATGACGATGGCTGCAAACCCGATGGTGGAAGGGCCATTCGACTGTATCAGCACCCCAAGATCGGAGTAGCCGTCGCCATCGAAATCCGCTACGGAGACGGTCTCGGCATCGAATGAGCAGTCACATCCGGCGAAGGACGTGGTCTTGGGAGGATTGAGGTCGAGGCTGGCAGGGCCAGATGTGGTCGACCCGTCAAAAACCTGGTACTGGAACGACTCATGGACCAGAAAGCTCTGCACGGATGACGAAGCAGGCTTCAGGAAGTACCCCGCGGCAACCGCGTCGGTGGTGGACTGGTTGCCATTGGTGTAGGTGTACGCATTCAGCGTATTGCCCCCCGGAGACAGCTTGTAGAGGGTGACATTGGGGACGGCGGCGGTACCAATGATCGGGCTTTGCGCACTGACCAGTACAGGCTGCGCTCCCTTGGCCAGCACCACGGAGGCCAACCCGACGGGATTGGTGAGCGGCGTCCCGAGGGTCGCTCCGCCCGTCCACGCCTGCGTCGACGGGACGATTTTGAGCGGCGCGGTTCCAAGCTGAGTGGAGGTGTTGGAGTCGAAGGTGATGGTGCCGGTCGGAACCGCTCCATCCGACGCGGTCGGGTTGACGGTCGCGGTGAGAGTGAGCGCGCCGGGAAGAATCAACGGATTCGCCGAGGTCTTCAACTGAGTTGTGCTCGTGGGAGGAGCGACCGTATAGGTGGCGCTGGTAACGCTGCTCGAGGCCGTGCTGGGAAGGAGGGCGATGGCCTGGACCGTGGTGGTTCCGGCGCCGATGGTGATGGGACCGGAATAGAAGTTGGAATTGGCTGTGGGCGTAGTGCCGTCGGTGGTGTAGTAAATGTTCGTGGTGGAACTGGCGGTCATCTGCGGCGTGAGGGGCCGCGAATACGTTCCCCCCGGAGGATTAAACACCGGCGGGACGATCTGCGCGCTGCATGGCACCAGACTCGCCAAGGCAATAACGAGGAAGGCGGCTTTCGCGAAGAGCTTTGTCATTGGACTCCTCCCGCCGTGGCGCCGGCCCTGTCCGTCGGAATGAAGACGGTGCGCGGCGTTTGCCCGTCGCCGTTGAGCGCGAAGATCACCCCTGCCGCAGCATCGCTGATCTGAAAGCCGGCGTTTCCGGCCAGCGAAAGCAATTCAGTCGGAGTGCAGCTGCATGTGATAGCGAGTGGCGCCGCGGCGGAGGTCAAATCGATGCGCAGCAGGCTGTTTCCCGCGCCGTTGGCGACGAAAGCGAAATGCCCGTCTGCAGACGATGCGACAGCGCGCGGGCTTGAGACTCCCTGGGCGGAGCCGGCAATGGCCGAGAACGACGGTCCGGAAGAAAGTTGCTTGCCGAAATAGACGGTGTTCACTGCCGAATCCGCAATGATTGCCGAGTCCGCGCCGGGCAGAAACGCCATTGCGCCAATCTTTTGCAAGGGGGATGAGAGTACCTGTGCCGCGCCGGTCGCGGACAGGATTTCGAGCGACACTGTACCATCGGACTTCGGCACCGCCACAAGGATTGCGCCGGAGTCGCTGATGGCGGCGCTGGCGACAGGCCCCGACGTCCTTAGCGCGATCGATTGCACACGAGGCGCCGAGGGAAGACCGGTGATTAACAGACCCGATCCGCGTGACGGAGAATAGGCAAGCCCATTGGCGCAGGAGGGGCTGAGGGTCAGTTGTTGGTCGGGTGCGATCGCATCGGCCAGTTTGGTCGGCTGCCCCGACGGCACGGCAATCACGAACACGCTGCCGCTGGTGTCGGTTCCAAGCGCAAGTCCGTGCGACGGGCAAGGCGTTGCGGAATGAAGGGCGGGGCCCGTTAGCCGACTCTCAAGATGGGCTGCCCCCAGGCTTCCCGATAGTGGACGAAGTCCGTGCACGCGGGAATCCCAAATGTATCCGGCAATCGGGCCGGAGGGTGGACTTGCGTTGGCACTGCCTGTGCCGGAACGGGGCGGAGAGTAACCAGAGCAACCGCAAAGGTACGACGTGATCGCGAGCGCAATCCAGATTCCTGGAATGGCTACGCCGGAACGGGGGGGCCGGACAAACATGGCGATGGCCTCGATAACATAGGTGGCAGGTCTAGAAGGGAAAGAAATTTCCAAACGGGCTGGGAGGTAGAAATAGTGCTCCCAGATCGTCAAGACGATAGTGAATCGGGGATGCCCAGCGTTTCGCCTTTCGGGGAACCATCAGCATGATAAGGGAATCAGGAGCCGCCCGGTCAAGACGGGAGTATTTGAAACGGAATGGCACTTGAAATGGCGTGACGGAAACCCTACCCGGATCGATTCATTTGTTTTCGATCATCCGAAGAGGGCAATGCTTTCATTTATCAGAACTTACGTGCCAATCGGATCGATTCCTGAAGCCGGCTCAGCTCAGGAAGTCTCTTCGCGTATCCACCCCTTATTTGCGAAATCTTTCCGGCAAGGCGCGCGAGATTGTGCGCCAGTTGAGTCCTGACGTTCCCATCTTTAACGTGCAGACCACGGCCGAGCAGTTCGATCAGTCGCTGTGGACCCGGCGGGCTTCTTCCTGGCTCTTCGGGTCATTCGCGATCATCGCCGTATTTCTGGCCATGGCAGGAGTCTTCGGCATCGTCTCCTACTCGGTGGCTCAACGCACCCACGAGATCGCGATTCGGATCGCGATTGGTGCACATCCGCACCAGGTACTTCGGCATGTTCTGCAGCGGGGAATGACGCTTGTCGTTCTTGGAACAGGATTCGGGCTGCTTGGTGCATTGTGGGCCAGCAGCCTTCTTCAATCGCAGCTCTTCGGAATTGGTTCGCGTGATTTCTATGTCTTTGGCGCTGTCGTCCTGGGAATGATAAGCGCGGGTCTAATCGCAAACGTTGTGCCTGCCCGTCGTGCGGCGAGTGTAGACCCCATGCGAGCTCTTCGCTCGGAATAGCCACTGTGAGGTCGGCATGAAATGCGGCGATTGCTCCCAACTGTCGACGGGCTCACGCCATACCATGCGCTGTCGACGGGCTCACGCCATACCATGCGGTCGATAATTTTACGGCTCTGCTGGTCGACCCACTGGACGACCATCCAGCCAGCTGGGAAGAAAATCGACAACGACAGACTTCCGAAGACAGCGACGAGGATCATGTCTCGAATCGAAAGCCGGGACCGGGAGAGTTGTGCTCCGCACTGAGCACAGACCTCAATCTTCTTTGCCCCATGGGTTCCCCGCACTCGCTGCTCGAGCGTGCCATCAATGCGCTGCACTGCATTACCCACCGAGGAGATGATCGCGGCCGCCTCATCGTTGAGAGGTCCTTTGGGTCGCCGATAATTAATGGGCTCCGCCCGTTCACACATCGCGGGTGCGGAATTTTTCGCATCCCTCCTGATTGACAGACATCAAAACTGCGTGCCAGACGAAATGAAAAGAGCAGGGTCCAAAAAATGACAAATGAGAATCTCTTTGCCATCACCGCACTGAACTCGTGGAAATTTGTCGTCGGTCGCTTCGACCAGAGCCTTGCTGCGCTGAGTGATGAGCAGTTTCAGAAGCGAGTCGCCCCTGACAAGAATCGGCTCTTCTACATCGTGGGTCACCTGACTGCGGTGCACGACCGCATGTTCCCATTGCTCGGTCTGGGAGAGAGGCTCCACCCGGAACTGGACGAGCCATTCATTACGAACCCTGATGGAGCGGTTCCTGATCCGCTTTCCAGCGCGGACCTGCGCGCGGCGTGGACCGAAGTCAACGCCAACCTTACCGCTGCCCTGGAAAATTTCGCGCCCGAAGACTGGCTACAAAAGCACACCGCCGTATCGGAAGAAGAGTTCGCCAAGGATCCCACACGCAATCGCCTCGCGGTAGTGCTGAACCGTACGAACCACGCCTCGTTTCACTCCGGACAGGCGATTCTCACCAAGTAGTCTAAAAATGCACGCAGCGAGATCGTTGGCTCACCCACAGTATTGCAAAGTACGTTTTATTTCTGAGGGTTGTGGAACTAAAGAGGTCTGATGGTTGTAAGACCTGAGGAAATCTCTAATGGAATCTTCGCTGTATATAATCGCCGAGTGTTCAACCTGCCGCAAAGTCGGCCCTACGACTTCACCATCCGCTGCAAGAAGTGCGGTGCGAACATCCCGACGCCAGTAGAAACCTGCTGGGCTACTGGATCGTGCGCGGTGCCCACTCTGCAGAGAGAAAAGAAGCTACCTTCCATCGGAGATCTTCCGCGGCAATCTCTCCTACAAATGCTTGCTTAGACTGGATGGCATGCATCTCCATCAACCCCTCTTTGCTGCTCTCGTGATTCTATTGGGCGGTATGTACGAGTTCTGGCGGACTGGTCGCATGACGGGTTTAGCTCTCCTATGGGACCGGATTCGGGAGGTATCTAATTGAGCGGAAGATATCGGTGTGCACAGCGCCAGTCGCGCATACAACAACTCGTGCGATCAGCTATTGATGAGAACGGAGACCTCGAACATGAAGCCTAATGAACCCAGCCGCACAGCCCTAATAATCGCCCGACAACGGGGTGCTCATCAGGTGCTCGATCATGGCTCAATCCTCTATGACCCATTTGTCATGAAGATTCTGCGTGAAGACGAAAAGGACGTGCTTCAATTTGCGAACCAACACCCCTTGGCCAGCATCGGACGTCTGTTCACCACCGCGCGAAGCCGGATTGCGGAAGATGCTTTGGCCAGAGCTGTCGAAAGAGGGGTTCTGCAGATCGTCATCCTTGGCGCCGGACTCGACACCTTCGCTCTCCGGAATCCCCATGGCGCACGACAGATCCGTATCTATGAGGCGGACCACCCCGCGACTCAGGCATGGAAACTCGAGCGCTTGGCTGAAGCTCAAATCGCACTTCCGCCATGGCTTATTCTCGTGCCTGTCGATTTCGAGCGGGACGATGTGGGAGAGATGCTCGTCGGCGCAGGCTTTCAGCAGAACTCGCCCGCGTTTTTCACTTGGCTCGGGGTTGTGCCATATCTGACACAGGACACTATCGGCCGCACTCTGGACTACATCTCGTCAATCCAGAACTCGGAGGTGGTGTTCGACTACCTGGAACCTCCCGAGGCATTCTCAGAAGAGCTAAGGCAATTAGAAACGGAGCGGACCGAACAGCTTAAGAAAATTGATGAACGTTCGGTCAGCCGTTTCGAGCCGGCTGGCATTGCAGAGATTCTTCGCTCGCACGGATTTTGTGCCATCGAAGACACCAATTTCTACGAGATCGCGTCCAGGTTCGGCCGCGCCGTTCAAGGACTCGCGCCCGGACACGCTGGCGTTCATGTTGTCCACGCTAAGCACTAATTGAACACGGTCATCTATTGCTATTCAAATTACAGTGCCGGTCCACACCGACAGATCCGGTTTATGTCCGGACGGTCCAGCCCCGACACCCTGTCCAGATTCTCGGCTTGTTGTTTTCGTTCGTTTCCGTCAGGCGCCGCTCGGTGGTTTCGGCGGCGCAGGCCCCCTTCCGCTGATCGCGCGGGTTTGAATCGGGCGTAGTGCCCTCTCATCTAGCGAGTATCTCGGGGAGGTTCCGTATGGGCCCTCGCTACTCAAAGACTTAAACAGGAAGTTTCATCGTGGCCGGGGATTTCCGTGCTGCCTCATCGGTTCGTGGCGTGGGAATATCGCGGCGTTCGGTATTCGATAACAGGAAGAAGAAGCGACCGACTCCGCGTACGACTCAGCTTCGTTGTTTGTCCCTTTCAGCCTTCGAGAACTCCGGCTTTACGAAAGACAGCAAGTGAGCTATCGAGGCCGGCTTTCGCGGCTGCTTCCGGTGTCATGTCTTTCGTTCGCCCGAAGACTTCGACGCTGAGCGCATCGTTGTAGTGGATGCTTTGAAGCGCTTGCAAGAAGCCGGTCAAGTTGATGATGCCTTCGCCGGGTAGCAGACGCTGATTATCGTGGATCTGCTCTGGAGGCAAGTTGGGCGAGTCATTGAAATGGACGTGCACGATGCGATCGCGTCCGGCTGCAATGATGTCCTCCGTGGTGGCTCCTGCGTGGTGCCAGTGCCATGTATCTAGCAGCAGTCCGACGTTGGGACCACATTCCTTGGCGAACGCGAGCATATCGTTCATGTGCCAGATGAATTCGTATTTGTGCGCTTTGCGCAGTTCGAGCGGACCTAGAAACTCGAGGCCGAGGCGAACGTTGGAACGCGCCAAAATGCGGGCACTTTCGGAAAACCGCTGCTTATAGGTTTGGCGCAGTTCGTCTTTGGGCGTATCGCTCGACGGCATGATGTACGTGATCATGCGCGGGCAGTGGATAGCGGCAGCGAAACGGGCGGCTGCGTCGAGCTGGGTGAGCGAGGCCTTGAAGGTTGCGTCGTCTTTCCGGAATTCGACTGGAAAATCGATGACGGCTGGCCTGATCTTAAGGCCGGCAAGTAGGTCGTTGGTAGCGCTGACGCCGGTTTGCATAGCCGGGGGCAGCATGATGTCCGTGCCGGGAAAGCCAATTTTGGCGGCCAGGCGCGCGAAGTCCGGCCAGGGAACACGACCTTGCAATAGGACGCTGTTCAGGGAAAGGAACATGTTGCGCTCGCCGGCGAAAGCTCTGGCGAGCGGGGCTGCGGCGACCAGCTTAACAAACGATCGTCTGGATATCAAATAAGGCACGCGCAGTCGATCATATCCGAGGTAGCATAGCTTTGAGGAGGTGGAAGATATGAACAGGCGAGAGATGTTGGCCACCACGGGTGCTGCGACGCTTGTGGGACTTTGCATGCCCAAGCTGATGAAGGCCGAGGCTCCAGCGAGCCGGGTTGCAATCGTGCCTTGCCGCGATTACGCGCAGTATGGGCGGCAACTCTCGAGCGCGTTCGACCAGATCGGCGGCATCGAGAAGTTGGTGCGCGGGAAAACCGTCGCGCTCAAACTCAATCTCACGGGAAACCCGAAGAACTTCCCGCTGACGCCCGAGCTTCCTTATCGGACGAATCCGCAGTCGGTGGCGGCGACAGTGCATCTGTTTGCCAAGGCGGGTGCGCGGCGCGTTCGTATGATTGAAAGCTTTTTCCCGGCCGATCAGGATCTCTCGTTGTGGGCACGCTACGGCCTGGACGTAAACGCAATTAACAACATGGGCGTGCCGGTGGTTTGGGAAAACGTGCAGAACCTCGGCAACTACAAGCAATATGTGCGCATGAAGGTGCCCTGGGGCGGGTACGCCTATCCTGCATACCACCTGAACCCGGCATTCTATCAGTGCGACGTGTACGCATCGATGGTGAAGCTGAAGAACCATTGGATTGCAGGCGTGACCATGACCATGAAGAACAACTTCGGCAACACGCCCTGCTCGCTTTATGGCGGGGACTGCGGACCCAACGGGAACGAGCGGCCGACGAAAGAGCGCGGACCTGTGCTGCACGACGGAACGACGCGTGCGCCCTCTGGGGTAGATGCCGAGTTGCATCCTGATTCGCCGCGCGATCCAGGCTATCGGGTTCCGCGCATTCTGGTTGATCAGAACGGTATTCGGCCAGTCGATATCGCGATCGTGGATGGCGTCGAGACGGTGCGGGGAGGGGAAGGTCCGTGGCTTCCTGGCCTGGAAAAGATGACACCGGGCGTGATCATAGCCGGCTGCAACGCCGTCTGCGTGGACGCTGTCGGGATGGCAGTGATGGGCTACGATCCGTATGCGGAGCGCGGCACTTCTCCGTTCATCCGTGGCGACAACTCGCTGCGTCTCGCGGAAGAAGCCGGGATCGGAACACGGGACCTGAAACGTATCGAAGTAGTCGGACTTTCGATTAAGGAAGCTCATATCAATTTCGGCCCCGGCGCGGTTGGTAAGAAGATGAGCGAATTGAACTCGTAGATCGCACCGGTGAAGCCTGACGAAGGCCTTTACAGGAACGGCTCTGATCAGGTTGGAGTCTCAGCAAAAGATCGACCTGTTCTGGTTGGCAGGTGTACGACAAGGCGACTATACGTCCTTGTGCCGACTTCCGGCTGAGATGTTGGGATGTTGGTCCCGCCAACTCACACACCCATGTCGCGCGCCATTTAGCGTTCGCGGGATCCTGTTAGAGCGGCGCGGTTCTGCCGCCCTAACAATGAGACCATTGAGAACTCAGAAGGATGCTATTTCATCGGATGGCGAACGGCTGCTTCCCTGTCCAATCAGGAATTGAATTCACACGCAGATCGGTGCTGGTTGGAATGGGATCGAACATGAATCGCAGATTGAATCCCACGCTCTGCGTGTAGTAGTCCCGAGCATTGTTGGCCGTCGCAAACGTATCGAAGTAGACATGCGGAGCCACGCGATAGCCAAGTCGGATATCGGCATCGTAGTTGGGCGCCGTGCTGTCGTTGGATGCGTAGGTGCCCTGCATAACCGTGGCAGAGGCGGGCAAAACCGGATAGAAGGGCGAAGCGTCTTCGTGCAGGTACTGCACACCCCCGCTGAATCTGACCTCGTACTCGAAACGGGGATGACGCGCATACCACGAGATCGGAATGGAAGCCAGGTAAAACTGCTGCGGGCTGAAGTATCCTCCCTGTCCGAACGAGAAGAACTTCAAGTCTTTGTCATAGTGCATGGCGTTGAAATTTGCACCCAGCGTTAGCCCTGGAACCATCTGCCAATAGAGTCCCGCGTTGCCCGCGGCGCTCCAGTTGTCGGGTACATGCAAACCCTGAATAAACGAGTAGCTGCCCGAGGCGTATTCGCCAATCTTCTTGTATCGGATGTTGGTGGAGGGAGCCGAATCGAATTTCGCAGTAACGGTGTTGGCGACAACTCCTCCCCATCGAACTCCGGTGCCTGGATCGGCGGCGCCTGCATAGGAAAGCAGGCTGTCTTTTACGCTGTCGCGCACCCCCTGCACGGTGAACCATCCATTGAGCGGACGAAAACGGAAGCCACCGATCAGGTTGTGCACGGCGAACCCTTGCGGAGAAGTGCCCACCGACAGTCCGAAGGTGTCGGTCGACAGCTGGGCAATGCCGGAGTATCCGATCTTCGACTGTTCCTTGAACAATGCGTTGGCGGGCAGCGTACCGAACATCAGGCTCGAACTGCCATCGGGAGTGCCGCTGTTTGCGTAGACGCCGTGGCCTTCTACGCCAAAACGCACCTGATTGGAAGCGGTGTAGGCTGCTCCCAACAGCGTATCGCTGATGATAAGGCGATCAATTCCCGGATCGCCCACGCGTCCTGAGCCGACGCCACCGGCGCTGATCACCGGGGTATTGCGGCTATCCACGGCCTCGACTTCATCCTGCATCTGCTGTTCCTTTTGTTGCTTCTGCGCTTGAGGCTGATTCGGCGATTGTTGAGGCTGCTGACCTACCGCATCTTGTTCATCGGAATTCTGAGCGTGGGACACGAAAAACACCAGGCTGATTGGCCTGATGAGTGCTCCCTTGGCGTCATTGGCAGCCGTCTCCGGCTTGCATGGGGGAGTGGACTGCGATGCACCCGGGTCCTGGCTGTGCCGATCGCGAGCCACAAGAGAGTTTTCAACTCCGAGGGATGAAGTCTCGGCATTCTCGGAAAGGTTGGGCAAAACTACATTCTTCATTTGTGATGTTGCTGTGTCTTGCTGGTGCAGAGCCAGCAAGGCTGACCTCAACTCGCGCTCTCCCGAATCGTAGTTCCCGCGCGCGATGTCCTGCCTGGCGGACATGTGCATAAGTTCAAAATCATGCGGAAAGCGTTCCAGCCCGCGTCGCAGGAACTGGTCGGCCAAATCACTCTTGTGCGCGGAGAGGGCTGCTCCGGCTGCCATGCGAAAGTCTCCGGCCTGCGCTCCTGTCATGCCCCAGGTTTGAAAGATGTCGAGAGCCCTCTGCTTGTCATGCTGCTGCAAGTAGAAGGAGGCGAGAGCCACATGGATGCTACGATCCGCAGGATACTCGCGTCCGGCCTCGGTAAGAATGGAAAAGGCAGTTTGCGGGTCCGTTTCGAACGCGCGCTGGGCGCGGCGCACACTCCAGGTTGAAAAGATCTCTTCCATGGCGTCGCGTTGTTTGGCGATGAGGTCGCTGCGTCTCTTCGCGCTTTGTAGAAGATCATTGAGCCCAGGTGTGTCCACGGAAACTGCGAGCATGGTCCAGGCGGTCTGGATATCCAGCATAGCGGGAGGGAGCTTGTGCTTGGCGAAATAGCGCGAGCGGGCTTGCTGCAGGAGCGGAAGCGCATCTTGATTGCGTTCGCTGGATGAATACGTGCTCGCCTCCAGAACGAGGAAGTCAGGATCGGTTTCAAGCTGCGTGCGCACGGTGCCTGGAATGCGCGGAATTTCCGCGACAAACGTGCGATCGGCGCGCTGCTGATGAAGGGCGACGAGGTAGCCGCGCCACGCATCTGCGGAATTCGCATTTCGTGTAACGATCTCGTGATAGAGATCGCGCGCGTTCCCATAGTTGCGTTCGCGCATCCAAATGTCGGCCAGTTGCAGTTGGGTACCTTCGGCAGGCTCGTGTCCTGTTTCGTGCTCCAAAGCAAGAGAGCGGTTGAGGAAATCCTCTGCCTGCGTACATTGACCCTGGGTCGAGTAGAGAACGGCAACAGAATTCAGAAATCCGGTGCGCTTGACAGCTGCGTCATAGGCGCGCTGCGGCATGGAGCGCACCGTTTCGATGGCCTGAGAAAAGTCGCCCACGCGCGTATAGGCGCCGGCCAGTCCTTCCCACCCACTTGCGTCATTGGGATGTGACTGTGTTGCCTGGTGATAGATCTCGATGGCCAGAGCCGGTTTGCCCTGATCCATGAACTTGCCGGCGATCTGGAGGCGCATGCTGAGTGCCTGGTCGCTATCGGAGTTCCTGGCGATCTGCATGGCGCGACGGATCGTTTCATCGCCTCTGTCAGGTTGATTGGAGTTGTAATAGACAAGCGCCATCTCGGAAAGATAGTCGGAGCGGCCTTCCAGCCGTTGTTTCACAACCGGTGGAATGCGCTGCGAGGTGGAAATAGCTTCTTGAGCGCTTCCTTCGCCTAATTGCGCTTGCATGAGCCCGAGCCAGCTAGATTCATCGCTGGGATCGGCAATCGCGAGCCGATAGTAAGTTTTGGCCGCCCCGGGATCATCTCCGGCGCGCATTGACGCATTGGCCGATCCGCGCAGCGCGTCTCTGTCGTTGGGATTGAGCTGGATTGCCTGTTGATATACGGCGACTGCGTCTTTGAACCGTTGCTGCTCGAGCGCGGCGGCCGCCTGGTTCATGATGCCCCAGAACTCCGCGTTGTGATAGCCCTGATCAACATCCTTGCGCGTGGGATCCAGTTTGCGCACTTTTCCAAAAAACTTTTGTGCTTCGTCGAATCGGCCCTCTTTGAGACGCACGAATCCCAACCCGGCCATGGCGTCAGCGTTATTGGGAGCTTGGTTCAGAACTTGCTGAAATCTGGCTTCGGCGTCGGCAAACTTCCGTTCACGCACAAACGCATTCCCGAGCCCCAAAAGCGCGCCTGTGTCCAGCGGCCGCAGGGACAGCGCCTCCTGGTAAGCCAGGATGGCCGTCTCGGATTGGTTCTGCTGTTGGGCGGCGGCTCCGCGCTCGATGGCCAGCCAGAATCGCGCGCTGTTGTATCCGTCGCGAACGTCCTGCCTTTGGGGAGCAAGTGTGTGGGCGTGGTCAAAAAGACTCAAGGCTTCGCTGAATCTCTTCTGGTCGAGACGAACATACCCGAGGCCGACGATGGCATTTGTGTCGTTGGGCGAATTGCGGAGAACCTCAGTAAATCTTGCCGTCGCTGTATCAAGATTCTTGCTCCGAAGGGCCTTGAATCCCTGCTCTCGATTGGCGTCGGCGAGGCTTTGCTGTTGTTGTGCGCGAAGGGCCTCTACGGACGGCTGCAGTTCCGGGTCCGGATGGCGTTTGAGGTAGGCTTCCATGCAGGCAAGCGCCTCCGGATTTCCTTTCTCCCATAGCAGCGCTTGGCGCCATGGAGCGCGGGCCTGTTCTGCGGTGCCCGAATCTTTAATCGACTCGAATAGATGAAATCCCTCGATGCGCGTTTTGGGGTCGTAGCTCAATAGCGAAGCGAGCCACAGGCGATACGCTTCCTGGTTGGGATTTTGGGTGCAAAGCTGACGAAGTTGGGAGATGGCCTTCTCTTTGCCGCCGGTACTGGCGGCTTCAGTCTCATAAAAAGGTTGAGTCCACTTGCCCGGTGGCGGCTGCTGGTCGCCGAGAACTTCATGGTAGACTTTCATCGCTTCGTCGGGCTTGTGCTGCATCGCGAGCCGTCCGGCTTCGTCAAGCCGGCTGCGCTCTTCAGGTGTGAAGACGCGGAAGCTCTCGACCGCGGCAATAGCCGAGTCGCGTGGATTGATCTTGCGCAGACGATCGAGGTAGGAATTCTCTTCGCCGGTTTGACCGTTCTGTTTGGCGCTGCGCGCAAGCCCGGCAAGAGCTTCCGTCTGATTGGGATCGACGAGCAGGACCTTATGCCAATTCTGAATGGCCAGATCCATGCGGCCTCGCGCTTCGAGCGAGCGTGCCTTCGCCAGCAGGATATCGACTCCGCCCTGGGTCTCGGACGGCGCAGACACTGCCACAACAAACGCCAGTATCAGCAGGAGGGGAAGACGGAACGTATGTGTCATGGTAGTCAGTCTCGGTTAGCTCTCGTGCGTCGCCAGGCGTCGCGCCGCGACGCGCTCAGTACTCCAGCGCACCCAGGCAACAATCATTCCCGCAAGTAAGAGAACGAGCAGCGGAATAAGCATGTAGTTTTCAAAAATAAGAACCGTCGTGTATTGGTAGCGATCGAGTTTGCCGGAATGGTAGGCACGCGTCCCTACCAGGAAAGATTCAAAGCGTCCGTTTCGAGAAACGGCTACTCCGCCGTAGACGGGCCCCTGGCGTTCCGCCGGAGTAAACAGAGTACGCACAGCGTCCAGTGCGTTGGGACCGCTGGGTACAATGGCGACAACCAGCCGGTCGGGACGCAGAGGAGACACGAAACTTTCGACCAGCGCGTCCATATGGTTCGGACCACCAGTGGAGGCTCCGTCGATCAGACTTCTTAGCCGCCCGCTATCATAGCCTCGGAATGGCCACTCCGGATGCAGGAACAATGTCGATTCTGCGGTTTGATTGATGCGCAATTCCGGTTCGGATAGATCGAGCGGCATGCTGCCCGCCCATTCCGACAAGAGCGGTTGCGAACCAGGGGTGCCAATCAAGACCAGGTCCTTGTCTTGTTCACGGTCCAGATGGTCAGGATCGGTGATTTCAATCCCCGTTTCGAGCGCTCCTGTCTGGGCGCCAAAGAAACCGGCCATATCCATCAACGTTTCGTCTTCAGCGGGCGTTGCCGTGTGCGGCATGATCACCGCGGTGCGACTGCCGTCGGGCCACTCCGTGAATGGATAACCTGCTTCCCCAAATAACTCCAGGCGAGGAAGCACAACGGAGTGCGGAAGTCCGTGAAGATCGAGTGACGAGTTGCGGCGAATCGCGAACGACGGCCTCGCTTTGGTTACGGGAGCGTTGCCGGCGAAGTAAAAGTCAATGGTGAGCGAGTTGGTGTAGGTAACCAGACTGCCGGTCGGGAGCCGAACGATTTCGGCCTCTTCGACTGGGGAAGATGCCGGTTTCAACTGAATGCTATCAACATCTCTTCCATTGAGGCGTATGTGGATTGCGGGGTGCGATTGTTCCGGCGCTCCGCTGTACTGGTACCTGAGAAGCAACGGGACGGACTGGCGTGCGCGAAGGAATAAATCCGGCGGCAGACGAAAATAGAGACTGATCGATCCCGTTCCTTGCAACTTCAGCCGTTCATCGGTGGTGTACGTCCCGAGCGCAGAAGGACTGTCGGTCTGGAGCCAGCGTGGAGCGTCATAGAGTTGTCGTGCCGCGGGCGACGCAGCGTGAGCGCGCATGCTGTCCACATGCGGCATCCAGTTCGCGTTCGTCAGTGCGCGGGCGGCTTCGAGCAGATCATCGGAACGATCGCCAGTGAGGATCAGCAATTTGCCGTAAGGGTCGTGAGGGTTGTCGCGCATCACCAGCAGCGGACCGGGTACCGATGGCAGAGAAAGATTGGCCAGCAGCCTGGAACCACGCAGCGCAAATACCAGCGCGTTTCCGTTGGGAAGTTCACCTAGGCTTACGGGAAAGCGTACGCCACGCACGTCGGAAAGTACGCCGAACCATGAGGCGACGAGGGCAGCACCTCTCAAAGTGGTGCTGTCAGGTTGATCGTCAAAGGCGACCGGCAGACTCCAGGACTGCAGTCCGGCGGGATCGAAGAAGGGGAGGGGCAGCAAAGAGAGGTCGTTGGCCAGGGGCAACCGGGTGCCGTCGATCTTGACGGTACTAGCTGGATTGATAGTCACTCTTGTCAGGCTCTGCGAAGGGCAAGAATCGCAGGTTCCTTGAAGCTCAAGAGAAAGCGTGTTGTTATTTGTCAGCAGGTCCGTTGGCAGGACGAACTCGGTCCCTTGTGACGGGCCGGGGACAAGGACGATCGATCCTACCTCTGCGCCGTTGAGTGTGACGTCAAGGCGGGCTTCATTGGAGCCCAAATCGGGGGCAGCATAGCCAAGCTGCAAGATCGCATTGGTCGTGACCTTGGTGACCGGCTCACCAAAAAAGAAATTCAGCGATGCTCCGCTCCGCTCAAGGGACAAAGTCTTCGCGCTGCCGGCTGCGCCCAAAGCAAACTCATCGTGAAAGTTGGCCGGGCGGCTGCTCTCTGCCACTCCACGAACGAAGACCTGGTCGTGATGACCCCGGGTCTCCTCCACTCCGCGAACGGAAACCTGTTTGTGGGGACCGCGAGTCGCGGGCCGAAGTGCGCTCGTTCTGCCCTGGCGGAAGCGCGCTTCGGCGTGTACTGGCGGAGGAAGGAGAGTGATGCCGTAAAGCAAGGCAGCAATGAAAATGGATGCGGCAAAGCTCTTCGCTCTGGGCGGAAGAGCCTCGCGCTCAACTGCGGGCGAAGGCACGAAAAGTCCGATCGGCACTATGACCAAACCGCGCAGAGCCAGCAGGAAAATTTGCAACAAGCTGCGAAATGAACGATCGATGGGCCGGCCGTTGCGCAACGATCGCCAGGCTTTGCGGCGAGAAGGCATCAGGCGTTCGAGGCGATCTTCCTGCTCCGGTGTGAGATCGGGCAAGAACAGGTGTTGGCGCCGTCCCGCGGAGTGGGCCACCAAGGCTGGGGTTGTGCAGGACGTGCTTGCATCACCAAGCACCAGAAGAAGAGGCGCGCCTCGCGCGAGTTCCAAGGATGCGTCGAGCTTCACGGTCACGCTGTTACGCGAAAGAGAAACCGTTGCGCAGGAAATCTGGCGATCATATTCCGGGGATCGTCCACTCTCGAGCCACAACGTTGCGGGCAAGGTAACACGCAGACACGCACCGGACCGCAGTTTACGCCGTTCCCACGCAACGGAAGCGGAGACGGAGAGGATCATGGTGCTATACAGGGTCCACGCGGCGTTCATGATCACCGTGTCTCGATGGGCAGGGTCGGCAACGTAGCGGCGCTCCGCCATCACTAGTCCGGCGACATTCAGAGCCAACAAAAGCAGGTAAGGCAAGGCGATGCGCCGGTCGAAATAAGCACGCCGCATAACCCCGCCTTTGCTTGTCACGTTGAATTTGCCCAGGCGCGGATTGATGAGCGCGAGCAAGGTGGGAAACAGAACGTACGGCGCGAGCACAACCTCGTAGATCTCGTTCCAGAAGGAGTAACGGTAACGTCCCTGAATGCGCGAATTCGCCAGATTGGAAAGCACGAGGTGCGGAACCGCATATGCCGCCAGGGCCCACGTGTAGCCGTAGATGTTTACTTTCCCGAAGAGAAGGTAAACCAGGGGAACAGTGAGAAAGATCAAGCGCGGGATGGCAAACAGAAAGTGGGTGGTCGCATTAAAGTAGCAGAGCCTCTGCGCAAGCGTCAGTCCGGAAGCAAAGAGAGGATTTTCGACACGCAGAATCTGCGTCATGCCGCGGGCCCAGCGAATGCGCTGGCCGATATGAGCGGCGAGACTCTCGGTTGCCAGGCCGGCTGCTTTCGGAATGTTGATGTAGGCAGTGTTCCAACCATGACGCTGCATGCGCAGCGCAGTATGGGCATCCTCGGTGACCGTTTCCACGGCGATGCCGCCAATTTCTTCGAGGGCGCTGCGCCGCAGAACCGCACATGATCCGCAGAAGAAACTTGCATTCCACAGATCGTTGCCATCCTGTACGAGACGGTGGAACAGTTCGCCTTCGTTGGGGACTCTGCCGAACTGTCCCAAGTTGCGCTCAAATGGATCCGGAGAATAGAAGTGATGCGGAGTCTGCACCAATCCCAGTAGAGGGTCGCGAAGAAACCATCCCAATGCCACCTGCAGGAACGAACGCTCGGGGACGTGGTCGGAATCGAAAATGGCCACGAATTCGCCGCTGAGAAGCCTGAGCGCATGATTGATGTTTCCTGCTTTGGCATGCGCGTTATTGTCGCGCGTGACGTATTCGACTCCAACGCGCGCGGCAAAATCACGAAACTCCTTACGCCGTCCGTCATCGAGCAACAAGACCCGCATCTTGTCGGCTGGATACTTCATTGCCATTGCCGCGAGAACAGTGCCTTGCACAACGTGGAGCGGTTCATTGTACGTGGGAATCAGAACATCCACGGTCGGCCAATCCGCCGGATGTCCGCTGAGTGGCAGCGGAGGCCGCCTCAAGGGCCGCAACGTCTGGAAGTATCCCAAAAGCAGCGTGGAGAATGCGAAGAATTCAGCAACCAGAAGCAACAAGACGAAAACGGTGTCCCACCGATGGATGTGGCCCGCGCTTGTGACTCCTTCCCAGGTTTGGATCACACGCCAATAACCGTAACGCAGCGTGCTGAAGACGGAGAAGGTCATCAGCAGCATGGTGACAGTGATCGAACGCGAAATCGCGTTTAGAACCAGAGCAAGCAGGATCAGCGCCGCTCCGGTGATGGCCTGCTCCTTCCACGTGAGAGGCACAATGAGCAGTGGACACAGGGCAACTGTCGCTGTCAAAGCAAAAAGTCCTAACAGGACCAATCCGACGCGAGACATCTGTCTGGATGAAGGAATGGATTCACTCATGCGGGCTACCTCAACCGAGGATCAAGAAACAGCGTGTTCGGTTGAGAACAACTGATTGAATCTCTTTCTGGCCGATGGGCGGTCGTATCATATCTGCTCTTATATAAGTCCCGGGAAAAGATTTCGGAAATTACGCGATCTGGGATTCAGCGCACCCAGCGCTCAATGTGTTCGAATTCTTTCTGGTCGGACTGTTTCTTTTGGGTGCGCTCATAAGCAAATAGGTTGTTTTCCGTGCAGGGCAGCATGGGTAGCAAGGAACAGCACTGAAAAGATTGGGCTTACCCGACCGTTGATGCGACAAAACAAAACAGAAAAACCGGATCATCATGGTTCGCATCTAATGTCAGTTCCGAGGCGCGTACGAAAGGTGACATGAGACTAAAACTGATTTTGACTCTGTGTCTGATGACCATCATTCAAGCGAGTTGCGGCGCGCAAGAATGGCCAACGCTCTGGAGAAGCTATGTTGCGGGGTTCATGGACGATCAAGTGCGCGTCATCGACCACTCCGCAGGTGATCGCACCACATCGGAAGGTCAGGCGTACGGATTGTTCTTCGCGCTGGTCGCCGACGACCGCTCTCACTTCGATGGCCTACTTCGCTGGACAGAACGGAATCTCGCGGGCGGTGATCTGGCTGGTCATTTGCCGGCATGGCTGTGGGGCCGCGGCCAAAACAATCAGTGGGGCGTGCTGGACAGCAATTCCGCCGCTGACGCGGATCTGTGGATGGCCTACACGCTACTGGAAGCAGGCAAAGCGTGGAATGAACCACGTTACACAGCGATGGGCATGGATCTAGCGCGCAAGATTGCGGTGCAAGAAGTGGTTCAGGTGCCAGGCCTCGGTACGATCGTCGCACCCGGGGCGACTGGATTCCAGCACGGCACTTCGTACCGATTGAATGCCAGCTATGTGCCATTGCAAGTCATTCTTCGCCTTGGCCGACTCATGCCCGATGGCCCCTGGACTAAAGCGGCTGTCGCAACTTCGACTCTGGTGAGTGACTCTGCCCCGCACGGATTTGTGTCCGACTGGACCGAGTTCAAAACCGATGGCGGAGTTCAGGTGTCGCCGGACGTCGGAAGTTACGACGCCATCCGCGTGTACCTTTGGGCCGGTATGCTGGATAAGGCTACTCCGCATCGGGACGATATGTTGAAGGCCATTGGTGGAATGGCAAGTTATCTCCGCACAAATGCCATCCCGCCAGCCAAAGTCCTGCGGGACGGCAGCGTTGACGATCCCAAAGGCCCAGTGGGCTTTTCCGCGGCCTTGCTCCCCTATGCCGCGGCTCTCCACGAAGATCAAATCCTGAATCAGCAGATGTCACGCGTACAGTCAGCATTTAATCAGCAGGTCGGATTGTTTGGGAGTCCTCCCAATTACTATGACCAAAATCTTGCCCTCTTCGGCCTCGGCTTTTCGCAGCAGCAGTTTTGGTTCGACCCAGGCGGCGCGCTCAAGCTGAAGTGGAAGCACGGTTGATTACACTGGATCCCGCGTGGCATCGATGCGTTCGTGCAAATTTACGCGTGTCGTGAACCACTTCACTAGTGCGCGTCAACGCCACTGTAGGGCGTCGAGAGAGATCCATGATGAATCCTCGAGAACTGTAGCGCGGCATGAGCGCGGAGTGTATGACTCGACGGATTGCTCCACGCCGCAGAGGCTGATCCTGACAGCGCGTGTGTATGACGAGCGCCACAGTTTTCCTTGGCCTCAACGACGCAGCCAGCTAGTGACAAGTCGTCCCGTTGATCGCAAACGAAGTGGGTGCTGCGTTGGTGGTGTTCCCCGTTCCTGTGAAACCGACACCGTTGTAGCTGCCGCCCGCTGGAATCGTCCCGTTGTAGCTATAGTTCCGCACCGTCACGTTGCCGCCGTTCTGGCTCGCGGCTCCGTTCCAAAGGCCGTTTATGGTCTGCCCGTTGGCGAAGGTCCACGTCAAATCCCAGCTTGACCATGCCGTGGAGCCCGTGTTCTGGATGGTAATCGCAGCCTGAAAACCGCCGGGCCACGAGTTGACGATCGAGTATGCCACGTGACAAGCGGCTCCGCCCCCACTGACCGCATGCGTCGTCGCGCTCGCCTGCGATGACGGTGCCGATGAACCATGGCCGTCTAGGGCTTCGACCTTGTAGTAGTATGTGGTTCCAGCCGCCAGGCTGGAATCGGAGAAGGCCGTCGCACTCGTACTTGCCACCTGGTTGCCTGGTGAAGGCGTAAAGCCGCTCGTGGTACTGCGAAAGACGCTGTACGACGTAATGGTGCATTTCGCTGGCGGCGTGACCGGGCTCCAACTCACGCGGATGCCGCTCGAGGAAACTGCCGTACCTGTCAAGCCCGTCGGCGCGGAGGGAGACGTCGTACACGGAGTTGAACCTCCGCCGCCACTCAGCGGAAACTGGATGCTGGCCAACATCGATACTTTCTGCGCGTTGGCCGGTGTCGCATCGTAATTGTTGTCGAGCAGGCCATAGCTGTCTTCTCCGTTCAATGCCCAGTAGGTCCAGCCGATCGAGGGGTTCGCCTGAAAGTACGAGATCAGGCCTTCAAACCATTGCCCCTGGCTGCCTGCCGCTGTATTCTCAAGATCCGAGTTGTTGTTGTTGGTGCCGAATTCGCCCAGCCACACCGGGGCTGAGCCGTCGCTGCTGATGTATCCCCAGAACTGGTTCCAGATCGCGTAGAGGCTCGACTGAGTGGTGCTGGAGTTGAACCACGGCTGTGCGTAGAGATTGGGTCCATAATCGTGCGCCGAGTAGACCAGTTGGTCACGAACGTTCAGCGCGACCGGATTCGACGCTACTCCCATCAGGTTGCCGCCCTGCCATCCGCACGTCCCCTTGTAGCAGTCGTTGCCTTCCACAAAAATGAGGAGTTTGGGGTTGATCGCCAGAATGGCATTGCCCGCTGCTTCTGCAGCCACAGGCCAGTTCTGGCTGGTCAGGCTCACGGGACACCCTGTGTATGAGCCGTTCGTCGCTGTGTCGCCGGTCCAGCAAGCGCCGCTGTAGCCGTTGGCAATCAAGTGCGGCTCGTTGCGAAGATCCATGCCGATCACCGTGGGGTTGCCATTGAAGGTGAACTTGCTGTCACTGTAACGCGTCGCCAGTGTCTGCCAGTCAACAATCCAGTTCGGCTGCGGATAGGCGCTTGTATACCAGAGCCCATTGGCTTCGTTGCTGTTCCCGGCCTCCGAGCGATGATTGTCCAGGATCACACGCAGCCCGATGGAGCCGGCGTATGCCACGATGCTGTCGAGATCGGCCAGCGCCGTCTGCCCCACCAGTGCGCTGTTAGCGGGCTGCCCGTTCGCATACGTCGTGTAATTGCTGGGAACAGGATTGCTCTCCACCATCTGATTCGAGAACGGGATGCGAATCACGTTGAAACCCAGGCTCTTGATCGCATTCAGAATGGCTTTGTAGTCTTGCGCCCACAGTCCATGGGCAAGGTAGTCGGTGGTTTCAAATCCATACCAGTTGATTCCCGCGATGCGAACCACTTCCCCGTTGGAATCGACGATCTGGTTGCCGTTGGTGTGCCAATAGCCGGCGCCCTGCGAGTGTGCGGGGCGCGAGCCGCACACGATCAGGACAAGCGCGAGCGCAAACCATCCTCGTGCGCTACGATCGTGCCTGCAAGCCTGCTTCCATTTCCAATTTTCTCGCTGATACATGGTCCCTCCTTCGCATGAAGCGCGGCTTGCATGGTGGTGGCGTTTCTTCGCATGTCAGCCAACCCTGCTTCAATCAACGAACAATTTCGAGGTGTTTCACTTGCTCTGATGCGGGATCGGGACGGTTCGTCGTTTTCGTACTCGAAGGGGCAAGCGGGACATGCGACAGAGATCGCCAAGCACTCGCATGCGATCGGAGCAGGATGAATTGCTCCGGCGTTGCGTCGCTCTTGCCATTTACACGGTTCGGCGCGGCTTGTTCGTCCGCACATAGATGTTGTCCTGCCTTGCCTCACCGTCGCACTGAATGACGATCGTCGTAACGGGAAAATCCGGCGCATCTTTCGGCAGGCCGCTAAATTTTGTACAGAATCCGTCCTGCGTGAACGCGAGGCTTTGCCCTGTTTTCATCAAGCGTGCGCTCAGCACCTTATTCATCAGGCCGCCAATCGCAACCTCCTCAACTGGCCAGAAGTGCACGTGCATGTAGAGTGTATTGGCCTTACGTGTGAAAGAGGCATAGTTCGCCCGTCGCGGCTGGCAGATGTCGGATCCATAAACCGTATCGCCACCGGTTTGCATCCAGTGGCCCACCTCGGTCAAAACATCGATGGATTCCTGTGGAATCGACCCATCCGGCTTGGGCCCGATGTTCAGCAGATAGTTGCCGCCATCGCGCGAACAACTGATGAGGTTACGTATCACGGTTTTTGCAGATTTCCAGTTGTCGTCTGCACGCTGGTAGCCCCAGCTATCGTTGAGCGTCATGCATGACTCCCACGCGCGTCCACCCTCCTCCGCGACAATCCTCTGCTCAGGGGTGGAGAAGTCTCCGTCTAGTTTGTTGCGATTGTTCACGATGATGTCCGGCTGAAGTTCGAACACCATCTTGTTCATCCGTTCTGATTCCCAGCCATCGGCGTCAAGGGGCCAAGGCACGTCATACCAGAGCACAGAGATCTTGCCGTAGTTGGTCATCAACTCACGAATCAGCCCGTGTGTGTATTCCACAAACCGCTTTCGCGCTGCTTCGTCCGTGGCACAATGGGCGCCATCGGGATGGTGCCAATCCATCAGCGAGTAGTAGAACCCGACGTGCATTCCCTCAGCCCGCGCCGCCTCTACGTAATCCGCAACAATGTCGTAGCCAGGCCCCTGCCGCACCGCGTTGTAGGTGGTCAGTTTGGTGTCGAAGTTGCAGAAACCCTCGTGATGCTTGGTTGTCAGCACCATGTACTTCATGCCAGCGTTTTTCGCAAGCTTGGCCCATCCACGCGCGCTTCCCTTTACCGGCTTGAAGCTTCTGGCGTGCGCCTGGTATTGATCAATCGGGATGGCCTCGTTTTCCATCACCCATTCGTGGCGCATGATCGAGCTATACACTCCGAAATGGATGAACATACCAAAGCGCGCTTCATGCCACCACTTCATGCGTTCTGCCCGCGTCGTATCGCCCGGTTGCGGTTTTCCGGTGAATGGATGGTTGGAGGGGGTCTGCGGCGGCATTGCTGTTTGCGGTGCCAATTCCAGCAGAGGGCGCCCGCCTGCCATTCCAGCCAGAGAAACGCCTGCGCCTTTCAGAAGATTCCGCCGGGTCAGATGACAATCCTTCATTCTCTTCCCGCTCTCCTTATCTCAGTTATTGCGTGGTGTGGTGGTTGCTTCAGTTGCGAAGCGGGGGGTACTGGCAGTGATGACTCAACTCCCGAGCCCGTTAAGTAGGCAGAGCTACCGATTGGACGCATTGCTGCCGGGCTGCTCTTCTCCCGGGACTGACCAATGGATCAAGTCCTTGGATCGCGCCAAACCGATCTGGTTCCATCCGCGCCCGAGGTAGCTTTGATCTTCGGTCCGTCCCGCATAAATCAAATAGTAGTAGCCGTCAAATTTGCGCCAATCATAAAGCGCGGATGCGTCCGCAACCTTGTCGGCGTTGAATGTCTCGCGCGGAATAGCAAAGGTATAGCCGTGCGTCCACCGCAGCCAGTGGGAATCCGGTTCTTGCCGGTAGAGATAGGGTGCCTGCGGCAGATAGTCAGTGGTCAACATATACCAGTTGCGATCGATCGAGATAAATTCATAATTCTCATGGAGCAGGCCATTGTCTTTGCCGTTCTCCATCAACAGATCCGGAAGGCCATCCTGAACATATGTGAACGGTCCATCGAGAGATCTCGAGAAAGCCATCCTTGGCCGCTTGGGCGTGCCAGGTGTCTGTTCTTTGTAGGCGAGGTAGTATCCGCCATCAGCTTGCGCAAGTGCCGCGTCAATCACGTGCTGATCACCCGCTTCTGTCAAGTTCAGCGCCAGCGTCCTGGGATGCGACCAGTGTACGAGATCGTCTGAGGCGATGAAAAAGAGTTGATCCGGTTTGCCGGGCTTATGGCCCCAGGAGTTGAACGTCATTACGTACTTCCCGTATAGCTGCTGCACGTCTGGCGAGCACATGCCGAGCCAGCCATCTTTCTCCCCATCAAAATCGAAGATCGGTTCCGAATAGTGTTTGAAGTCAAGCGTATTGATCTCCACCACGTGGCACCGCACTTGTCCTCTGTCCGGATAGAACGCGGAAAAGAAGACATAGAAAGTTCCTTTCCGGTAGGCCATTGCCGCATCCTTTACCGACCAGTTGGGATAGGACAAGACCGGGTTCTTCAGACTCTGCCAATCAATGAATTGCGCTTTGTGAGCAGAGATGTTGCTGGCAGATGCCAACTCCAGAGATAAAGCCAACACGGAATTCAGCCAGCGCATCTGGTTTCTCCCCTCGCCAGCGGTATTGTTGGGCAGACCATTCTTCCTGGAGTGTGCGACCGGACCACAATTGCGACCAGTATAGGGCTTAAAGCTTCATCCGTCTTTTGCGGAAGAAGGATGAATGCTTACCTCAAACGGAAATGGCAAGCGCTCAACTCGATTGTTGAATGGGTCACCTCGTCAGAGGCTCAAATTCCGGCGGGAGAGTTGATTTGGGAGTCAATACGAACAGTCCGGTTGACATTCACAAAATCGGGATCGATATTGACATCTTTGCAGATCCCGGCCTGGTACTTCCTGCGCCACTCACCCGGAGTCTCGCCACAAACCTCATGAAACGCGCGAGTAAAGTGGTGCACAGTTTTAAAGCCGACCATGGCAGCGATCTCTTTGAACGCGTAGCTTGAGAACTCGATGAGATGCTGCGCCTTCTGGATGCGGTATCGCAGCAGATAACGGCGGGGAGAGACCCCCAGCGTTTCTTTGAAGTGCTGCCGGACATGGCGGTCGGACCGCCCAACTACCCTGGCAACATCGATCATGCTGAAATCTGCCGCGTGATGCTCCCGGATGAACTCTGCCGCCTGCTGAACAATCCGGTCCCCAAGGGTTTGGGGATGCATGAATTCGACGCTCCCTTTCTCTTCATGAGTCCTGGCTGCTCGAAGATGCAACAGCATCATCTCCATCAAAAGCGCGCTGCATAGTTCACGGTAGTACGGGCCTCTGCGCTCACCTTCATGCCGTATGCGTTCGAACAGATCGGCGATGCTCGCCTCGCAATTCACCACGAATTCAGCCGCATCACATATAAGCTTGCGCAACCCACGATCGTTCACCTGGAACTTGATATCCAGGGTCTTGACCAGTGAAATCGGGTTCAGGGCATGGACGCAGCGCGGTTTAACGAGCACCAGGGAACCGGCTCCAACTCGGTAGTCGCGCCCTTCAATCGAAACGCAAGCTGAACCGGATATGAAATAGATCATCTGGAAGTGGTCGTGGCTGTGCTTGGCCAGCCTCCAATGAGGCTGGTAATCGTAGCGGGCAGTCCAAAGCACCTCGATCGAAGCTGTTGGCACAGCTGCACCTCGGTGCACGATTATATCGCCGCAGTTGCCGCATCAGGCAAGCCCCAAAACTCGTCCTCGTCCCCGCACGAACTGCCAATCGAGCTCACACGGTCAACGCCTCGCGGGTACTTCCGATTAGGACAACGATTCACCGGTTTCGCGCAAAGACTTGGTGCCAAGCGGTCTTTATACTGAATCGCGGCGGTGCCGATGACGACGCGAATGACTCAGGCTGCAATGAATTTTGTCGAAGCGGACCACTCTGGTGCGCAGCGAGTAGCCATTCTTGACGGACCGGGGCGCCTCTCCCTGCGCTACGCCGAGATCCCCGAGCCAGACGACGGCGAGGTGCGTATCAAGATAAAGTGGGTCGGCGTCTGCGGTTCGGATGTGGAAGCCTATCGCGGCACCCGCCGCCCCGAGTTCATTTCGTTTCCTGCGCGTTTGGGGCACGAGGTTGCAGGGACAATCGACAAGCTGGGGCCAAACGTAGAAGGCCTGGCAATCGGCGATCAGGTCACGTGCCGCTACGTTTGGGGAGCGTTCGCGGAATACATTGTATGCCGGCCCTTCAACGTCAAGGTGGTTCCCCCGCGGTTTCCCCTGGTGGATACAAGCCTCATCGAGATTCTGCCGGGCGTTCTGCATGCCGTCGAGATAGCTCGGATCAGCCAGAATACGTCGGTCTTGATCACCGGCCAGGGAGTCAGCGGGTTAATCCTCGCCCAGGTTGTTAAATTACATAATCCAAAGGTTCTGGCAGTAACCGACCTGAATGATCGGAACCTGCAGCTGGCCAGAAAGTATGGCGCGACTCATACATTCAAGGTGCCTTCTCCGGATACGTCGACCTATGAAGTCCTGGGAGATTGCTTTCCTGATGGCTTCGACGTTGTGATTCCGTGCCTGCTTGAAGGCGATGGGATCGTGGATGCCATTAATTGTAGCGCCTTTGCCGGGAAGATTGTCATGTATGGCTGCATCGGCGTCTGTCATACTCCCGTGGATTTTCTCAAGGTTCATCGCAAGCGACTGGATATATTCTCCACTGAACCAAAACGCGACATCGACATGCGGCGCTTTTATGAAGAGGGTATTCGTCTAGTCCTCGACGGACTTGTGAATACGGCCGAGATCGTTACACACAGGGTGCCGCTCAGCCGCATTGATGAAGCGTTTGCGCTACGCAATGACCCACGCAGTGAGGCAATCCACGTTCTAGTCGATTGCGAAGCCTGAGGGTTCCCGGATAACGTCGCAACCCTGTGTTGTGTGGCCGGGCATTGCGGGAGGGATCCCATAGTCAGACGCAGCAGGTTGGGAGGGTTCTTGCAACGGGAGTCGAGCGGCTTTCGCATCCCTGGCCTGCGCTGGTGGATTGCGGTCTTGCTCCTGGCCGCAACTCTTATCAGCTACATCGATCGTCTGACGCTGTCGGTGCTTGCCCCGGTCATCTGCAGCAACCTGCATCTTACCAACCTTCAGTATGCCACCGTGAGCGTCTGGTTTCTTCTGGCCTATTCGCTCGGGCAGACGATCTTCGGCGCATTTCAAGATGTCTTCGGAACAAAACAGGGACTCTCGATCGCAATGGCCGTGTGGTCGCTTGCCGAAACGGCGCAGGCGGCTGTTCGTGGCCTCCCGGCTCTGTGTTCACTGCGGTTCTTCTTAGGCCTGGGAGAAGGCGGACATTGGCCGGCGGCCATCAAGGGCATAGCCGAGTGGTTCCCGCGCGAGGAGCGCGCCTTTGGTATTGGAATCATAAATACCGGAGCTACGCTGGGCTCGGCACTCGCGCCGCCTTTAATCGTCTGGCTGCAAGTCTCTTTTGGCTGGCGCTCAACCTTTGTTGTGACCGGGATGCTTGGGTTCGTGTGGCTGGCAGTGTGGGGAATCTTCTATCAAATTCCTGCTCGGCATCGCCGGTTGAGCACCAGAGAGTTGACGTGGATACAAAACAACTCCTCTGATCCTGGAAAGACCACGTCCGCACCGGCATGGAGATCGCTGCTCCGCGATCGAAGGGTCCTTGGCATCGTATTGGCGCGCTTCCTGGGCGATCCCGTCTGGTGGTTTTTTCTGGTATGGCTGCCGCTCTATCTCTACCGGGCGCGGGGTCTCAGTCTCAAGTCAATCGGTCTCTCCGCCTGGATCCCTTTTCTCCTCGCAGACGCAGGCGCGCTATCCGGAGGATGGTTTTCAGGATGGCTCATTCGCCGCGGCTGGAGACCGGTTCGCGCCCGCGGCGCAGCCATCGCAATTGCCACACTCCTTGCGCCGTTCGGCATCCTCATCGGCGCCGTTCGTTCCGAATCAGCGGCCATTGCCCTGATCTCAATCATGCTGTTCGCGTTTCAATTCTGGGTCAACAATGTGCAAACGCTGCCCAGCGACTTCTTTCCAAACGAAGCTGTGGCCTCAGTCTCTGGACTGGCCGGAACCGGAGCTGGAGTTGGCGCGATGATCTTCACATTCTGTACTGGATGGGTGGTCGATAGGTTTGGCTACTCTCCGGTGCTGATTTGCGCTGGGTTCCTGATTCCGGCGGCAACGACGTCCCTGGTGTGGTTCTGCCGGACACCCTCAACGACCGGGAACCGCGGCTAGAACACAAGCTTCGCGGCGAACTGAAGCAGTCGTTCCGTACTTGCTGTTGAATTGATGGTGCCGAACGCCCCATTTGCAGCATTGATCGACGTATTCGGAGTACCCAGAACTGTATGGTTCAGTACGTTGAATGCCTCAGCGCGGAACTCCATATGGAAAGCCTCTCGGATGGGAAATTGCCGAAAGACGGAAAGGTCTGCGGCATAGTAATTTTGATCCTGCAGATTGTTTCGTCCACTGTTCCCCATCCCGATGGTGGGATCCTCGCTGACCACACCGGAGGGGCTCACGCTGGCAAAAGGCAGGCCAAACGCTGCGGTGTTGAACCACTCTGCCGCGGTTCGATGGTTCAGTTTCGGGCTGCCTTGAACCAACGCCCTGACATAGGGTCTGCCATTTCCCGTGTGGGCGATATCACCTTTGGCGCCAACTGTAAAATTCTGTCCGGACCTCGCCAGGAAAAGCGTATTCAGCTGCCAATTTCCAAGTATATAGTCGGCCAATTTATTGCCCGTTGACCAACTCTTGCCTTTTCCAATCGGTATTTCGTAGTCAACGCTGGCTGACAGAATGTGCGGGATGTTATAAGCTGCGACGCCTCTGCTTCCTCGGATATTGTATGGATCCTGAAGCTGATTTCCCTCGACGCCGAAGTACCCGGATTGACCCTCGTCGATGGCTTTGCCCCAGGTATAAGCAACTGTATAAGCCAAGCCACCGCGATAGGTCTTGGCCACTGCAGCCTGGAGTGCATTGTACGATCCGTTTCCGATCGACCTGTCCCAGGATTTAACTGGAGGTGCATACCCGTAAAGCTGCCCATTTGCTTGCGGTCCATTTAAGCCGGCCTGGTTTGCACGATGGGGGTCATAGAGACGATACGAAGAGGGCATTCCCGTGTTGTAGTAACCCCCAATATCAAGGCGATGGGACTCAGAGCCAACGTAGTTTAAAGCCAGCGTCATGTCGGTTGCGATCTGCTGTTGAATTCCCAGGTTGTACTGTTCAGAATAGGGATTCTTTGTAACTGGATCGACAAAATAATTGCTGGCTCCGCGCACAAGGTCTCCTGTGTTCGGGTCGACGTAGTTAAATGGCGTAGATGGCGGCAACAGGGCAGAAGCCGAGCCAAACGGATTGTGTGGGCTGGTATAGGGCTGTGCCTGTGAGTTGATCTGTCCGGTGTCGAATGCTCCGAGATCAGGCCATGACCCGTTGTAGTTTTGAGTCAGTTGAATTGCGGCGGCCCAGTTGTCATAAAAAATTCCAAAAGATCCACGAATTGCCATCCTGTCAGTCAGCCGATAGGCCAACCCAAAGCGTGGTCCCCAGTTCGTGGTTGTGTCATGCAGGATTTTCTTATTTGGGCTAACGACGACGTGGTCGGGCAGCCCATCTGGCAGGCAGGGCGCGTGCATTCGCACAGAGCACGTGGGAGGAGCTACTTGTAAGATATATGTCCCATTATTGAAATCGTAGTCACCGGTTTCGATGCCGCCCGATTGGCCGATCGTATCCTCCTTACCATAGGGAGGAATGAACGTGCGATCGTAGCGCAGTCCGTAAGTGGCCGTCAGCCGCGAAGTCACCTTCCAGCTGTCCTGGGCATAGAAACTCATGATTCCCCCCGGCCGTTCTGTAAGTTGTACATTTCTCCTGTTGACATCGTCGGGATAGCCAAGCAAAAAGGACGCCGATGCATCACCAGGCGACGCGTTTCCGGTCCCGTCTACTCCGGATGTCTGCGCGGCATCGAAGTTTTCAGATGTCTGAAGATTTAACTCGCGGTAGTTAAGTTGATCCCAACTACCGCCTGTCTCGATCTGGTGGCGTCCACGTGTAATCGAGAGGCTTGCCTTGTATTGGTGGATACTGGCAAGGTTTGGCGAGAGGCTCAACTGTTCCCCGTCGGAGAAATAATCTGTCACGCTGATGGTAGCCATTTGCGTGACGCCACCGATGAACGTGGAAACGGATGGGTCGAGGCCATAGAGCGCTGCCATGCCCGTGATATTGAAACGTGAAATCTCATTCTCTTCAACATGGGTTCTGGCGTATTGCGCCTGCAAGCTCATAGCAGGATTGAAAACGTGCACCCAGCTCGCTCCGTATTGCTGAGAAGCAACCTGGACTGCGTTGACAAGATGAAGAAGCGAAGATGGCGCCGTATTTTCTTGCTGCTGGCCGGAGTAGCGGAAGAAGAGGAAGTCCTTTTTGCCGATATTCTGATCAATTCGCCCGCTATAGTTCCATTGGTTTGTGAGATTGATGCCGGAGTTCTCGGCGTTGTTTGATGGGTTTCCTGGAATGACAATCGGAGGCGGAAGGACAGTCTTAGCGAACGCGACGGCGCCTGGATCCAGCTCGGATTTCCCGTTTGCATCGACCAGCCGGTTATTCGGGAATGGCATGCCGGTGTGAGGGTCGTAAAGGACTCCTTGTCCGTTCGGTAGAGCCAGCAAAGCGCTGTAATCTCCGGCGAGTTCTGCCGGAGTAGGAACATTGAAGAACGTATTCTGAGCTGTGGCGAAGCGGAAACCCTCCGCAGCGACGAAGAAGAAGGTCCTGTCCCGCCCCCTGTAGACCCTTGGTATCCACACCGGACCACCCATCGTTCCCCCAAATTGGTTCTGGTGGTACGGAGTCACAGAGGACTGAAAATGGTTCCTGGCATCAAATGCGTTGTTTCTCAGATACTCCCACGCCGAACCATGAAACGCATTCGTGCCGCTCTTGGTAGCGACGTTGACAACACCGCCACTCACTTGCCCGAACGCCGCGTTGTCGTGGGAATTGACCTTGAATTCCTGAACCGAATCGATGATCGGTGCGACCGCGTAGGTATTGTTCCAGGCGTTCTGGTCATCCATGCCGTCGACCATGAAGTAGTTCTCGCGGTTCCCCTGCCCATTGATCGAAGGGAATACAAAGGCCGAGCCCGGAGTGACCGCGGTGTTGCTGCCAGAACGATTCTGGGCCACACTGATGGGGGTCACACCAGGCGTTAGGGTCAATAGCTGCGTGAAATTGCGGCCGTTCAAGGGGAGGTCGTGTACCTGTTTTTGCGCGATGACTGAGCCCAGTTCTGCCGTTGAACTCTGAATCGCCGTGTTCTCCGCCTCGACCGTCACTGAGGTGTCCACTCTACCTACCTTGAGCATCACATCCAGCGAACGCGTCTGGTTGACGTTTAATTCGAATGTTGCAACGACTTCCCTCTGGAATCCCTGCGCAGAGAACTCCATGGTGTAGGGCCCAGGTGGCACGTTGAGGAACGTATAGTTGCCGGCATCATTCGATACCGTCTCCCGGAACGTGTTTGTCTCGACATTCCTGATTTTTACCTGCGCCCCGGAGATGATCGCTCCCGACGTGTCCTTCACCAGGCCGGTTACCGCGGCCGAAGACTGTTGCCCATAACCGGTTCCGGTCGAAAGCAGGATCCAGAGCGTTGCCATACAGAGAAGGATCACGCCGATACGCCGAACAGGAAGAGCGTTCGGCGTAATCTCCTGGCAATCCTCGATAGTGTCATTGCCTGATGATGTGGGGAAACCGCAAACATGCGAGTCGATACTCAGCGCAAGCGATCCCGGTATGTGTCGGGACATGGACGTTCCTCCTGCTTCAACCTTCACGGGGAGCGAAGCTCGTACGCGCCACCATGCAGGTGGCCCATTGAGAACGGAATTATGCTCGGCCGAATTCACAATTGTCTTTGGGGTGGACCGCACAACTTTTGCCTAAAACGGAGCTGTTCGTCTCGCGTTCCTTCCCGATTCTGAAACCGCGCGATTGAGTGCGTTCAATGCATGACGGGCATTGATCAATCCAAAATATAGTTCGAAAGCGGATTGATCATGGACTATAGTTCTCTCCGCCAGTAATTCGTTCCCCGGCGCTTTCCCCAAGCGATTTTGAAGACATACATGGGTGCCCGAACGGAGAGAATCATGAAGAAGTATTGGGTAGTGTTTGTCGTCGGTGCGGTTGCCGGCATTCTGCTGGCTTGCCCGCGCTCCTTTGCACAAACCAATGGGGGCCAGATCAAGGGCCAGGTGCTCGACCCCAACGACAGTCCCATCGCCGGCGCCGGAGTCAGGTTAGTCAACGAACTTAATGCGGGAGAGAGGTCGGACACGACCAATGCACAGGGCGAGTTCGTGTTTGCTTCGTTGCAGCCAGGTACCTACGACTTGTATGTCACGGCGCAAGGATATATGAAGTTCGCCAAACGGAACCTCGTGCTAAATGCCTCCGATCAGCTTTCAGCGGGGAGTCTGCACCTGCAGATCGGGGCAGCCTCTCAGTCGATCGAAGTCCAGGCGGACGTCACGCCAGTGCAAACCGAGAGCGGAGAACGCTCCGCTCTGCTCGACGAAAAACAGATCGAGACCCTGCTGGACCCTGCCAGGAACTTTCTCAACCTTACCAGGGTGCTTCCCGGCGTGGTGGCGACGAGTACCGAAGGACAGGATCAGCTTGGCATTTATGGCATGGACACGGTGAACGGACAGCGCATTGAATACAGTACCGTGAGCATGGACGGAGTGAACCCCAATACCAATATGACAGCGATTAACCTGGTGAAGACACCATTGAACACTGACGCGATCGCGGAGACCAAGATCCTGTCGAATAATTACCAGGCCGAAGACGGTGGAACCTCAGGCTCTTCCATCAACGCGGTGACCAAGTCGGGAACGCGGGATTTCCATGGAACGGCATACTACTTCAAGCGCCACGAGGAGTTCAACGCCAACGACTATTTCAACAGAGCATACTGGAACGGCGCCGAACAGCCCAAAGGCACTCGACGTCGCGTATGTGGGGAACCTCGGCCGGCATCTAGGCCAGAGCTACGACCTGAATGCGTTGCCGTCCGGAACACGTTTCTTGCCCCAAAATCAGGACCCGACGGCTCCCGGGTCGCCGCTGTCGGATAACTTCCTTCGAACCTATGTTGGATGGTTCGCCTGCGTAGCGGCGTTTTCGTTTTTGAGTGAAGCAATGGCCGCGAGGTTATTTCTCCGGCTTTTGGTGATTCGTTTCGGTCCGAGAGAGGTTATCGCACGAGGCACGGGCACTTGGGGTCGAACTTCCATCCTGGAAGAAGGCACTGCATACCAATCGCATCATCGCGAGCGCCGGAAGCAAGCTGCCGGTAGAGAGCATTGGCTTGCTCGATCTGCGCCATGTCGATTTCGATCCCCAGGCCCGGACGATCGGGCACGGCCAACTTGCCGTCGCGAATGACGAATGGACCTGTGGTCAGTCGCTGCCCATCCTGCCATATCCAATGCGTATCAATCGCGGTGATTCTCCCTGGAGCGGCAGCAGCCACGTGGGTGAACATGGAGAGCGAAATGTCAAAGTGGTTGTTGGAGTGCGATCCCCATCTAAGACCCCACTCGTCACAGAGCCGCGCAACCCGAACCGAGCCATTCATGGTCCAGAAATGCGGATCGGCGAGAGGGATGTCGATCGCCTTCAACTGAACGGCATGTTTGAGTTCGCGCCAGTCGGTGGCAACCATGTTGGTCGCGGTCGGAAGCATGGTGGCCTCGCGGAACTCGGACATGATTTCGCGGCCGGAGTATGCTCCCTCGGCGCCGCACGGGTCTTCCGCGTAGGCGAGGATGTGTTGCTTGCCGCAGCATAGCGCGATCGCCTCGTCCAACGACCAGGCTCCGTTGGGGTCGAGGGTGATCCGGGCGTGTGGGAAGCGCTCCTTCAACGCCACCGCGGTTTCCATCTCGGCACGTCCCGGGAGCACTCCCCCCTTGAGCTTGAAATCGTGAAAGCCATAGCGCTGATGTGCCGCTTCGGCCAGCCGCACGATTCCTTCGGTGGTCAGCGCTTCTTCGTTTCTCAGGCGCAGCCAGGGATCATGGGCGCCGGATTCGTCGCGGTAAGGCCGGATAGATTTTTTCCGGTCGCCGATGAAGAACAGATAGCCCAACACCTCAACGCTGTGTCTCTGGAGTCCGTCGCCGAGCAGCGACGCCACGGGAACGCCGCGGAATTGGCCCAGAAGGTCATGAAGGGCGCATTCGATAGCAGTGACAGCATGAACCGCGGAGCGAAGATCGTAGGTTTGCTTGCCGCGGCCATCCTTGTCCGAGCCGGCGAACCTGCGATTGACTTCGCCAAGGATCTCGTTCACAGAGGCAATCTTTTGCCCGATGACAAGGTCACGGGATTGCTCGAGAACGCGCTGGATTCTTTCCCCGCCGGGAACTTCTCCCGCACCCGTGTGGCCGGCCGAGTCGCTCAGCAAAACAACATTGCGGGTAAAGAACGGCGCGTGGGCCCCGCTCAGGTTCAACAACATACTGTCGTAGCCGGCCACCGGCACCACACGCATGCTGGTTACAACCGGCGAGTCTTCGTGCAGGGTAGCCATCAAATTCACGCGATGCGATGGGATTCAAGAGCTGGCGGAAGAGTGATTTCAAGACGCTTGATCTCACCGGTAACGGGGCCATAGAAGATGACTGCCGCCAACGCTGTCATGCCGACGAAGATAAGAACCTCATTGAATGAGCCGGTCGACTTGACGAGGTATCCGATGATGATCGGGGTCGTGATCCCGGCCAGGTTACCGATGAGATTGAACAAGCCGCCGTTGAGTCCGACCATGCCTTTGGGCGAGGTGTCGGAAATGACAGTCCAGCCCAGCGATCCAAAGCCTTTTCCGAGGAACGAAAGCGACATCAGCAAAAGAACGACCCATTGGGCCGAAGCGTAGTTGCTCCCAATCATGATCATGGCCAACAGCATACCGGCGATGATGGGCATCTTTCGAGCGAAGGTGACACTGCACCCGGCGCCGAGAAGGCGGTCGGAGACCAGGCCGCCCAGAATGCCCCCTGTCCCGCCACACAGAGCGGGCACCGCGGCGGCAAAGCCCACCTTCATGACCGACATGTGGCGCGCCTGCGCAAGGTAGACGGGAAACCAGGTGACGAAGAACCACGTAAGCGTGGTGATGCAATATTGACCCAGGTAAATGCCGACCAGCATACGGTGGCTGAGGAGTTCTTTCACTGCTCCCCAGGTGAGTACATTTATGGGTGCCTTGCCTGACTTCGCCGCATCGGTGGCCGTCAGTCCGCCACCCTTCTCGATGTAGTCAATTTCCGCCGGAGAGATCCACGGGTGTTCTTTGACGCCATAGATCGTCTTGAACCAGATCAGCATGAATACCAGGCCAAGTGCACCCATCGACCAGAAGCAGACTCTCCATCCGGAAACGTGAGTGAGCCAGCCCAGGATGGGAGCGAAGATGGTCAGTGAGAAGTATTGCGAAGCATTGAAGATTGCCGAAGCGCGGCCCCGCTCGACAAGCGGGAACCACGCCGCCACAATGCGTCCATTGCCCGGAAAGACGGGTGCCTGCGCCACACCCGAAAGGAGACGCAGAACGAAGATGAAAGTGAAACCCAGCGACGGACCGAGATAACCGGCAAAGCCGATCAGAAAGGCGCAAATAGACCAGATGAGAATACTGAAGCCGTAAATACGTTTGGAGCCGAAGCGATCTAGCAAGCCGCCTGAGGGCAACTGTCCGAGAACGTAGGCCCAGCTGAATCCTGAGAACAGGTAGCCTAGGCGGACGGCATCCAAGGTGATGTCCTTCGCCATTACGGTGCCGGCGATGGAGAGCGCCACCCGGTCCGCGTAGCTGAAGCAACTGACGGCAAACAGAACCGCGATGATCAGGTAGCGGACATGACTTTGCGTTACGGCCTTGGTCGTGACTGTGCTCGATGGAATCACGAGAGCCCCTCAACAAGTTGAGCCAGTTCCTGCATTTCGCAGTTCTCGAGGTCGACAAGTGGAGAACGCACCGGGCCGGCAGAACGGCCCACGGCGCGCATGCCGGCCTTGACGATCGAGACAGCGTAGCCTTTGCGCCGATTGCGAATCTGGATGTAGGGCATGATGAAATTGCGCAGGCGATCGAGCACCGTCTGCCGATCCCGCACCCGCACAGCCGCGTAAAAAGCATTGGCGAAGTCGGGCAGAAAATTGAAGATTGCCGAAGAGTACGTAGTAACACCCAGTTCCAGGTAAGGAAGGGCAAAGGTTTCCGCTGTGGGCAAGCCCCCGATATAGGTGAGCCGGTCCCCCATCCTGGTGTAGATGCGGGTCATGCGTTCGATATCTCCCACGCCGTCCTTGAATCCCACCAGGTTGGGGCAACGCTCGCACAAGCATGCCAGCGTCGCATCATCCACCAGCGCGTGATCGCGGTTGTACACAATCACACCCAGCCGGGTCGAGGCGCATACAGATTCGATGTGGCGGGCGAGACCCTTCTGTTCTACATGATTGACCGAGGGCGGAAAGAGCAGGATCCCGTCGGCTCCCGCCTTCTCCGC
>Ga0207109_1009_pt1 | contig 47085 bp, 42 predicted proteins | sample Alteio_BWMinHeat_73_FD_153584 | JGI IMG/M metagenome (GOLD analysis project Ga0207109, IMG submission 153584) | Enriched cells from forest soil in Barre Woods Harvard Forest LTER site, Petersham, Massachusetts, United States -... | ecosystem: Environmental > Terrestrial > Soil > Temperate forest >... | reverse complement strand
GACGATTCGGCTGATCCATCCTTGATTGATGAAATTCGATTCAGGGCCGCGGCCGACGTAGCTGACGCGAAAGTTGGCGACGGCAGGCGACTGCACGATGTTTTGCAGAGAGATATCGATCGGCCGGATGATGCCGGTGATGCGCAACTCCCGCAATTCGCCGCTGATGACGCGGCTGCGATAGCCTTCGACCACCAGGTTGCCGTTGGGCAGCACGTCGACGACGCATACGGTCAATTGATCCGTGAAAACGCGGCCGGTCTGGAGCTGGGAATTGCCGCTGAACTGACGCGCGGAGTTGTTCTTCCCGCTGAACGCGGCACCGCTGGACAGGCTGAAGGCGGCGTTGGCGCTATTGCTCTTGGACAGCGCCCGCTTTTCGGATTCGTTGTTCACCGTCGATTCGTTGATCTCGATCGTCAGCAAATCTCCGACGCGGCGCGCCCGGCTGTCGTCGAACAGATAGGCGTGGCGAGGATCGCGGCGATCCCAAAGTGAATCAGCACGAACGAGCGGCGATAAGGTAACCGGAATCATGACGGCGGAGTATAACCAGCGACGGCGCGACATGCGGGCTCCTAACGTATTCCTGCATCGACTTCGACGGTCCTGGGACCGGTAACGCGACCGGTCACGATGGCCTTGGTGTCGATGTTTCGGACGCGAATGAGTTTGCCTTCCGGGCCCCCTTCGATGGCTTCGCCGATCGCGACCACGTCCATCGGTCCCAAGTGGACGGTCATGCGCACGGATTGGTGGGGCTGAACGAGCAACGTGCCGCTCGATGCCTGGTCCATATCGGTCGCGGCAACGACTTGCCCCGTTGGCATCGTGCGGCGATTTCGCTTGCCGATCAAGGAATCCGGACGGGCCATTTGAGCCTCGTTCGCGCTGATCGGCCGCCGCTGACGGATCAAGTCGCCCTCCATCAGTACCTCGCCGGCCGCGATGCTCCGGCGACAAATTGCGACTTCCTGCACCAGTTGCACATTGAAAAAGACGGGCAGCGACAAGCGCTGTTCGCCGTTGACGCGGATGGCGACGTTCATCTGCACGTGCCCAAGTGCCACATTGGGGCGATTCGGCTCGACTTCGAGGGTCACCGATTCGTCCTCGGCGATCGCCGGCAGCGTCACCGAAATGGGCCGCAGCAGCCGCAGCGAAAGGTCATCCCGAATCCAGGGCAGGCGTCGATATAGGTCTTCGCGGGCTGCATCTTCGATTTTGGCTGGAGACAGCAGTTGGGGCCGCAAGACAATGGCGACTTCGCGCGCGCCGCCGAGCACGAATAACTCGGGCGGGATCGCGGCGAGACGCAACCGGAATTGGACTTGCGCTTGCGGGCAAATGTGAGCTTGGTTTTCAGACGACGAAATCTCATCGACATCAAGGTCCGCCATGCGCTTTCGCAGAATTTCGGGACCCCCTTCGAGTTCCGCGATCTCGCCGAGGCGAACGAAGCTCTTGGTCACGACGGCCTTATCGCGCAGCGTGACTGAAACTGGTCCTTGAACGTCCTGGGCAACGCCGGTGCGCTCCATCGCGATTGCGAAAATCGCGATCAGGGCGGCATCAATCAGAATGGAGGCTCGGATCATGGTTCGAATCACCGGATCAATGCGCTGGTGTCGCTGAGCATGTTGTCGGCGGCCTTGATGGAGCGCGTGTTGAATTCGTAGGCCCGCTGGGCGAGGATCAGGTTCACCATTTCATTGACCATGTTGACGTTCGAGCTTTCCAGGAAACCCTGCTGCAACATTCCCGTCCCGTTCAAGCCCGGCGTGGCGGTGTTTGGCGAACCGCTTGACGCGGTCTCGGCGAACAAGTTGCCGCCCTCGGCGCTCAAGCCGGCTTCGTTCGGAAAGCGGGCGAGGGTCAACTGGCCGACATTGGTGGGCGTCGTCGAGCCGGGCGTTTGGACCGTGACCGTGCCGTCCGAGCCAACCGAGATCGATGTCGCGTCCGATGGAATCGTCAAGGACGGAGAAATCTGGAAACCGTCCGTCGTGACGATATTGCCGACGCCGTTGAGCCGCAGATTCCCGTCGCGCGTGTAGCGAACATCGCCATTGGGCAACGTGACCTGGAAGAAGCCGTCGCCGTTGATGGCCACGTCAAGCGGGTTACCGGTATTGGTCAGCGCGCCGGGGGTGAAAACCTTGGTGATGCCGGCGACGCGAACGCCGCTGCCGATCTGCAAGCCGGTGGGAACGTTCAGACCGGAAGAGACTTCGGAGCCGGGCGCTTTTTCGGTGACGTAGAGCAAATCCTGGAATGCGGCCTGGCCCATTTTGAAACCAGTCGTATTGACGTTGGCCAAATTGTTGGCCGTGTTGTCGATGACCGTTTGCTGGGCATCCATGCCGGTCGAACTGGTGAAAAGGGCTTTGATCACGATCGGCTCCTTCCGAAGGTATTCGACTTAGCAATTACGAGCCGGGGCGGGTGTTGACTTGCATGGCGTCGGACAGGGCCCGCATGGCTCGCTGCGCCGCCTCGAAGTATCGCGAGGACTGAATCAAATCGATCATCGCCGCGGCCGGAGAGACGTTTGGTCCCTCGAGCGCTCCTTGAACGACCGACGCCGTGCCTGGCTCCGCGCCCGCGCCGCTCGGCGCTTCGAACAGCGTCGGGCCGACCGAAGTCAATTGGTCGGGGTTCTTGAAATTCGTGATGCGAATCTGATCCACGGTCGCGCCGCCGACCTGGATCGACCCATCGCGGCCGATGCTCACGTTGTCCGAGTCGGGCGGGATCGAAACCGGGCCATTCCCTCCCAGGAGCGGATAGTTTCCTTCGCTCAGAATCCTGCCGTCCGCGCCGAGATGGAATGAGCCGTTGCGCGAATAGATGACGCCTTTGGGCCCTTGCAGCGCGAAAAAGCCGTCGCCCTGGAGTGCAAGCTGATACGGCACGCCGGTGTTCCGAATCGCGCCGGGCTGAAAGTTCGTGAAGGATCCAGCGACTCGAACGCCGCTGCCGCTCGAAGCGTGCCCGGAACTTGCCGCCTGATCGAGAGCGGAACCGAACGATTCGACTCGGAGGCCCTTGGTTCGATAGCCGGGCGTCGAAAGATTCGCGAGGTTCTCGGCGGTCACTTCCTGACGCTGCTCGGCGACATCGAGCGCAGTGGCCGCGCTGTACATTCCCCGAATCATGGCCGCGCCCAACCTTGTGGAATAGTGGGTATCCGGCGCTTTTATCGGCCGCCTGCCCGGCGATCATTCAGCGCAATTGGCAAATCCGTTAAATCCGGAGCTTTTTGCGGGAATGGAAATCAGGCGACGGCTTGCACGCCGCTATGGGAGTCGATGGGAGGAATCTGGCCGGTTCGTTCGAGTTGAACCGCCTCCGGTCGGATCTTGTCGAATCCCTCGCGGAGGTTGTTGAGGACTTGCAAGGCGGAAGACAGAGCGTCCAGGTTATTTTGGACAAGCTGGTAAGCCACGAATTCCAGGAGTCTGAGGATAGAAACCGCAAGATCAGGCGCGATGTCGGTGCGCACACCGGTCGCGAGTCCGGAGACGATCAGTTGAGCCCGCGCGATATGCTCGAACGCGGCGCTCTTTTGTCCCTCGCGCAGGGAGTTAATACCGACTGCGATGCGCTCGATCGCGCCATCATACAGTGCGAGGAGCAGGTCGATCCGAGTTGCGGTCGTCACGGATTTTTGCTTGTACGCGGCGTACGGATTCATCGATTTCACCGATCAATAGGAAAGTTTGCCGGTACCATTGTTTCCGTATGGCGTTTGCGTGCCCCCGATCGTGGGGACCGACGCGAACTGAATCGCCAATTGTTGGCTCAACGCGTTCAGCGTGCTGAGCGTCGTTTCCATGGCGGTGAACTGAACCTGAAGCGACGTGATCTTGCTCTGCAAGAGATTGTTCTGGTTCGTGATCGTCTTGCCGACGTCGGTAATCTGCGAGTTCAGCTGCGTGTTGACGGTCGCCAGCGTACCGGTCGTCGGCTTCAGGTATTGATTGAGGAGTTGGTCGAGTTGTTGCGCAATTCCGCTCGAAACCGTCAGACTTGCTTCGGGCGTGTTGGTAATTTGCGATGGCGTCAGCGTCACTTTGACCTGGAGGCCGTCGGTATTCGCATTGCCGCTGTTACCCGACAGGATTTGACCGAATCCGGTCGCCGTCTCGATCTTGCCTTTGACGACGTAATAGCCGGCGACGTCCTTGCCGACTCCAGTCTCCGTACCGGTAAAGCCCAGGATGCCGGACGAAATCGCCGAGCCCGCTCCGATGGCGACGGTCGAATTGCGGCCATAAAGCTGCGAGGTAATCTGCAGCTGGTTGTTGCTCACTCCGACCGAAACATTCGATCCCGACAGCTGATTATCCGAGTCGATCGTGGCCTGAATGGCGCTTGCCAGTTGCGCGGGCGTGTATGAACCGGCGGCAATCGTCAGAGGCCCGGATTGCCGGCCGTTGACGGTGATCGAGAACACGTTATTCGTGTTATCGATCGTGGTCGTTGGGCTGAGCGCGTTGGTCGCGGTAATGGCCCCTTGGGTCGCGGCCTGAGTCGCCTGAACCTGATAGGGAGTGCCATTGGTCGGTCTGGTGTTGGCGCCGCCGAGGACAAAGCTAATCCCCGTGTTGGTCGATGAGCCTGTAAGAGCGAAAAGCGCTTTGACGTCGCTCGCACTGACGCCGGGGACCTGGCCATTGATGACCTTTTGTAACTGCGTGCTGTCGAACTGCAGGTCGCCGGTGTCGTTGAAGGTCAAACCGATGTTGGCGAGGTTGTTCAATTTGGGGTTCACGGAGCCGACGGTTTGCGTCAGCGCGTTGCCCAGGGCCTGGCTCAGATTCTCCACCGTGAAATTGCCGAGCAGATCGCCGGCCGCGTTGGTCGACTTGTTGTAGCTGTCGTTCTGGTTGATGTCGTCGATAACTGCGTTATAGGCCGTAACGAAATTCTGAACCGCCGCCGTCGCGCCCGACGAATCGTTGGCGACTGTCACTGTGACCGGCTGAGTTGGATTCGCCTGAAGCAGGTTGAGGGTGACGCCGGGGATGACGCCATCGACCGTATTCGACGGGCTGGTGATCGTGATAGCGCCCGAACCGCTGCCGATCTTGATCTGAGCATCCGCGCCAGCCTGCACGGTGGTGTTGGTCGGGTCGATCGAGGCGCCGCTGCCCGAGTTCAGGTTGTTGGTGACCTGGATGTCGTTGGCCGCGCCCGTGCTGCCGGAGGTCAAAAGGAGGCGATATGGTGTGCTCGACCCATCATTGACAACAGCGGCCGTGACGTTTCCGCCCGCAGCGTTGATCGCATTGGCGAGTCCTTGCAACGTATTATTGCTCGAGTCGACCGTGACCGTCACGGCGGCGGAACTTCCAACCTGAAGCGTCAGCGTTCCTTGCTTGATCGTGGTTGAGGGGCTGGAGAATCCCTGCGACGCGATCTGATTGGCGTAAGCGAGTGAAACGACCGTGAACGTGTATTGGCCGGGCGTCGCTGAACTAGATGCGGCCGCGGTCACTGCGGTGGGATTGCTGCTTGATGCGCTATGGGCGTCGAATGGGCCGGACACCGAGTTCGTCAGCGTCTCCGCGACGATTTGCAGCGCCTGGAGCTTTGAGCCGATGTCGTTGAACGTCGATTGCTGCGTTTTGAGATTTGTCTGTTGCTGCGTCAATTGCTGGATATATTGCGAGTCCAGCGCAGTCAAACCATTGATGATCGAGGTCGTGTCAAGTCCGCTCGCCAAGCCGGTGAAATTGAGCGGACTGCCATTGGAGGATGTCGTTGTGCTTCCTATGCCGCTGATGCTCGCCATGTTTCATTTCCCTTCGAAATCCACCGGCGGGTAGACAGAGCGACCGAGGCCGTTGTCCGCATCCCAGCGGACTACGGCGTCGGTTGTTCACCCAAAATCCTAAATGGTGATCAAGCTTTTTGCAGCAGGCTCAACACGAGTGAGGAAAGCTGGTTGGCGTTGCTCAACACCGAGGTGCCAGCCTGCTCCCGGACCTGCAACTGCGTGAAGTTGGAGATTTCCTGGGCATAGTCCGTGTTGCGAATGACGCCTTCGCTGGCCGTCGTGTTTTGCACGGACGTTTGCAGGTTGGCCTGGATCGCGCTCAGCGTGTCGCCCTGGAAAGCACCGAGCGTGGCACGCTGCGAGTCGACATCGGCGATCGCCTGGTCGACGACGCGGATGGCGTCCTGAGCGCCGCTGAAATTCCGGACGTCGATGGCCGCCAGGTTGGCGGTGCTTGAGCCATTGGCGCCGATGCCAAGCGAAGAGGTGTCGGTTTTGTTGAAAGCGACCTTGGTCGTTTGGCCAGCTTCGGCCCCGACCTGGAAATTCAGCGACTGGTCGACGATGTTGACGCTGCCCTGAGCGCCGGTAACGGTCTTGACGTTGCCGGTGCCGGCAAGGATGCCGAGCTGGACCGAAATGCCCTGAGCGGTTAGGACATTGCCGGCGCCGATCGCTGCGACACCACCGATGGTGCCGGCTGCATCCACGCCCGTCGCGGTGATCGTTGACGTGCCGATACCGGTTGTATTAGCGCCGGCGGCGACGTCGGACTGGACGGTGAACTTGGCGGCGGTTCCCCAGTTGGCGCTATAGAGTTCCAACTTGCCCGTGCCGTCGTTTTCGGCGGTGACGCCGGTCTGCGACGTGAAGTTGTTGATCTTGTTCGAGACCGCGACGATGTCATCGCCCGAGGCCAGCGCGACAGTGACGCCGTTGATCGTCAAGTTTTCATTTTGGGCCAGGTTGCCGACCGCGTTGGCGCCGATGACCGAAGCGCGTTGTCCCTGAGTCGAAACGACGATCGGAGAAAGGCCCGTCGGCGACGTGCTGGACGCCTTCAGGAAGGTGACGGTGTTCAAAGTCGTGGTGCCATTCAGACCGGAACTGCCGTTGAACAGCAGACGCGAGCCGATCTGCGTGTTGCCGGTAATCTGATTGATCGTGGCCAAGGCGTTGGCGATTTCGGCCTGGTTGGCGGCCAAGGAACTTGCGTCATTGGTGCCGGTGTTGGAAGAATTCACGGCCAGGCCGCGGATCTTCAGCAGGAGGGCATCGACTTCATTCAACGCGCCTTCGCCGGTCTGCACGGTCGAAATGGCTTGGTTGGTGTTGTCGATGGCCGCGTTCAAGCCGTTAATCTGGGCTTGTTGCTCATCCGAGATCACGAGGCCGGCCGGGTTGTCCGCGCCACGATTGATCTTCAAGCCGGACGACAGTCGCTCCAAAGCGGTGCTCAAGGCACTCGTCGTATTCGACAAGTTGTTTTGGGCGTTGAGCGAGGTGACGTTGCTTATAAGTGTCAGTGACATAAATGCAGTGCTCCGTGGTCGATGGTTGAATACGCAAGTAGGTCCTACGTCCCACGCCATTCATCGAAGGGGAGCGCGGAAATTTGCCCCCCTTTGACGAGACCTTGCAGTCTTCGTCAGCGAACTCGTCGGTATATCCCGCGGATTCGATACGACCGGACTCTTCGAGGTTTCCGGCTCGCCGTTGCGGAGGGGGGGAGCAGTTAGGCGATTTTTCGCTGCATTAATTGGCAGCGGCCTGATTGCCCAGGATAGCTCGGGCGGTGTCGATGCCTGCGCCAGGCGTCATTGCATCTCCCTTACCGAGGCGTTCCTGGACGCTTCGGATCACGTCGTCGCGCAGGTCGGGCACACCCTGCAGCTGGCTAATCAAACCAGCCAGCGCGGTCGTCGGCAAGAAGGCGGTCGTTTCGACCGTCCCACTTGACGCTCCTGACAACGACCGACCGGGACCGCTTGGTTGTGCTTGCGGCAGAGACGGGAAATTCGCGCCGCTCTTTGGATCGATCTGCACGGCACAACCTCCTAACCGAGCCTTTACACGCGGACGGGCAGTCCGGCCCATCCTTGCTACAATTATCGAACGAATCACAAAGAATTTGCTACTCGATTGATAATGACTTATCCTTTTGCAGGATTTTTCAGGCCGGGAACCTGCCTTAGGGCATCCCGGCCCAAGTCACAAGCCGCGCGGCCATCATGACATCCGATGATCCGGCAATCGGTCTGCAACCGCCCAACAATAATTCGAATTTCGCCGCTTCCGCGCCATCTCCCGAGGTAACGCCAGCGGCTGGCGGCGTTCGCAAGCGGCTGCTCCCCTTCGCGGGTCTGGCAGTCGGAATCGCAATTGGGGTTTCGGCGTGGTTGACAACGGCGGGCGATAAGGAAGTAGAGCCGAAACAAGTTCTGACCGTCAAACGCGCGCTTAGCGCCGAGGAGATTATCGCTAGGGCTGATGAGTGCATCGAAGCACGCGATTTCCGAACTGCGTTTCGACTTTGCAACAATCTGGAAAACGTCGGCAATGATCAGGTCCGGTATCGACTAGCGCTCGCGCGGGAAGGCATTGGCGAAGTCGATGCGGCAATTAGTCTCTTCACCGAACTTGCGGTCCGCGAGAAAGCGTCGAGAATGACGCTCGCGGCACGATTCGGCCTGGCCCGGTGTCTGGTCATGGCTGGGCGATGGGACGAGGCCGAGGCATTGCTCGCACGCCTGGACTTGGTCCGTACTCATCCGGCTTGGTGTGGTCAGCCCATCGCCGCCGAAATTGCCTGTTGGCGAGCCGGACTGAGGATGACGAATCTCGAATCCCAGCGTCCCTCGGCCGCCTTCACGCCCGAGGCCGTCGCGTCAATAAACCTGCGCTCTCCCGTTGAGCGGTATCTCGTTTGGGCATCGGTCGACGACAAGGACGAGCCGGAAACGTTGGCCACTTCGTTGACCATCGAGACACGGTTTGCCGACGGGTTTCGGCCGCGAGTCCACTGGCGAAGCGCAAGCGGCCCGGCGCTCGAGCGAATCCGAGACCTTTCAGCCCGGCTTCAGTTGAGCCTGACGATCTCGGCGGGCGCTGCTGCGCACCTGGAAGGCCAGGAGATCGAACTGGCGATCGACTCGATGATGGCCTCCGATCTTTTGACCGACTTGGCCGACGTGTCGGGGCTGGCGTACGCGATCCAGGGCAATGAATTGACGATTCGCGAGCGCGGAGAGAGGATCGTATTGGAATCGGAACGCGGCCGCCGGATTCGGACCGACCTGCGCGCCGCGGCATGCGTTGACATCGAACATCCATTTCGCGAAGCGGCCGCGCTCGAACTGGCCAACTTTTCGGCGTACAGCGGCCGTCTCGGCAATGCGGCACGCGAATACCGGGACATTGTCGGCGAGTTTCCAGACAGTGAAGCGGCTCGGCTCGCGGAATTCAATCTGGGCCTCGTGCGGTTGCGCGCGGGCGATCCGGATCGCGCTCGCGAAATGCTCCTTAACGCCATCGACCGTTCGCCCAAGGACGAGCTGGCGGGACGGGCTTGGTGGTTCATCGCGCGCAGCTACCTCGATTATGGCGATTGGGAAGGGTCGATGCGTTCGCTGAGAATGGCGGCGGCGAATCCATCCGTCGAGGTGCGCGCGGTCGCGGCACTGGGCCTATGCGCGGCTCGATTGTACGCCGGAGCTAACGAAGAGGGGCATTCCGCACTCGGTCATGGGCCGCGCATGTTGATGAAAAAAGCCCCGTTCCAACTTGAAGCCGCGTTTCTGGATGCCTACTCTCGTTTCCGGATCGCGCGATGTGCTCACCCACGCCCCATGGTGGAGACGGAGGACTTGCTGACGGCTTTGAGCGCTTCTCCCGGTGAGCCGATTCTTGGCCCCACCGGCGTCTTGCTGCACGGGCAAGCGCTCAACGATTTGGGCATGGATGAGCGCATGGCGGAGTACTTCGAGAATTCGCTTTCCAAGTTGAGCGGACCTCTGGTGAGCCGGATGGCGGCCATGCTCGCGGAACATTACATGCGAACCGGAAATACCGCTGCGGCCGGCAGAGCGTTGTTGACGTACGGTCAGCCGAGTGAGGCTGATCCGCGGACTCAACTGTTATTTGCCGAGGTAGCGCTTCGGCAAGCGCGGCCGGACGAGTGCTTGGCGATTTGTCGCGGCAGCCTCACCGATCCCGCAGTCAATCGAGCCGCAGCCCTTCGCCTCATGGGCCGGGCCTTCGAATTGCTCGGTGATCCACGACATGCCGCGGAATGTTATGCCGGCCGCGTGCCTCAACAATAGGCGATTCTGCCTCGCCTGGTTGCTCGATTTCCTTTCCAAGAGCCGCTTTCCACACGCTTTCGAATGATCGCAAATCGCGACTGGCTCGTCGGCCCCAATCGCTTTCGCGGCACCAATTCACGGGTTCAATCGAGCGTTTTCAGTCGTTTCGTCAGAAACTGGACTGCTTCGTCCGCCGACGGGCGCATGTCGCGAATCTGGGAATGGAGCGATTGAGTGAATTCCTCTAACCAATCCGGAATTTGGGGGTTCAATTCTCGAATGGGGGTGGGAGCGGACTTAATCTTGTCCAGCAACTCCATGGCCGAGCCGGCGGCGAACGGCAATTTGCCGGTACACAGCGTGTACAGGATACTGCCAAGGCTAAACATGTCCGTAGCTTCGTTCAGGACGTCGCCATCGGCCTGTTCGGGCGACATGTAACTGGGCGTGCCGATGGGGACTCCATGACCAGTCAACTTCGAGTTTTCGCGAAGATGGCGGACAAGGCCGAAATCCGAGACCCAGGCGCGGCGCGTGTTGTCCTCGATCAATACATTGGCCGGTTTGATGTCGCGATGAATCAGGTGCAACGCATGCGCCGCCGACAGACCCGCTGCGATCTGTCCGGCGATGCGCACGATATCCTTCACCGAAAATGATCGGCCCGAGTCGATCGCGTCTTGGAGCGACCGACCAGGCACGTACTCCATCACCAAGACCGGAGTCCGGCAGAGTTCAGTGATGGCAATCGTCTCGACAACATTCTCATGACGAATCGCCGCGGCCAACCTGGCTTCGCGGGCAAAGCGATCCAAGGCCACCGACGATTTGGCTTGCTCCGGGATCATCATCTTGATTGCCACCAGCCGGTTCTTCGCCCGGTCGCGGCCCTTGAAGACGACGCCCATCATGCCTTGGCCGATTTTTTCGATCAGCTGGTAACTGCGAATGCAAACGGTCGTTCCGGGACGGGCGAGCAAATCCGTGAAGTAAAGCGAATACTCGCCCTCGACTCCCCACTGGTAATGGGGCGAGGCGAGGTCGATTTCGGCGGACTTTTCGGTCGAAAGAGACGGCGACGCGCTGGGGCTTGGCCCGGGTCTTGGGTTTCTCGGCATCAGCGGCTTGTGCTTCGACTCGAGCGAAAGCCGCGCCAGGGTGCGCGAGCCCTTTTCCAGTGCCGAGCCGAGATCGGGTAGACTGCCGATGTCCACGTTGAGGAGTCTGGCGAATTCGTCGATCTTCGGTTGGGCGCGCGCGAGCAACTTCTCAAGGGCGGAAAAACCAATGGAGAAGCGTTTCTCGGCGATTTCGAGCGTCGCCTGGATGACATCGACCGGTTGGTCAGCTTCGTTGAGCAGAGCGAGTCGATTGGCCAGGTCCAACAGATGCACTCGCCGGCCCACGGCAGGCAACGAATCCGGCACGGTTTCGGGAGAATGATGGTAGCGGATCGGGTCCGCCATTTCCTTCGGCAATCCCCATTTAGTGAGCAGGCGCGTCCCCGCTTCGGCGTGATCGAAACCGAAGATCTCCCGCTCCCATTCACATTGCCGCGTTCCGTGAATGCCGAACTGACCCGACCAAACCGGCCAATACGTGTCCTTGGAAAACTGGCGGATCAACATCATGCCGACGTCACACAGCAGCGCCGCGGTCAAGTCGTCGTCCGGATCGGGCAAACCAAGTTCCGACGCCAATTCCCAGGCGATAATCGCGCTCGTGACGGAATTCTGCCAGTAACGCGTGAGCCCCGAGTCCGCCTTGATTTTGCCCTGGATGGCGGGCAAGGAAAGACTCAGCGCCATGAGCCGCAGCCGGTTCAACCCCGCGATCACCACAGCCCGCTTGACGCTTGTAACTCGGTTGTTACCGCCGAGAATGAACGAGTTGGCTGCCTTGAGAACGCTGCCGCATAGCGCTGGGTCTTGGATCAATAGATCGCAAACGTCCGCGACTTCGCATTCGGGATCGCTCACCTTCTGGACGATCCGCAGCGCCACCATCGGCGGCGACGGCAAACGCGGGTCCGCGAGCATCTGCTCCAAAAGCGCGGCCGAACGATCGGAAAACACCGCCGTGTCGAGCGGTCCCTGCGGGTGGATTTCGCTTGCCGATCCAATTGCTGTCATGACCGGACTGTCCCGAACCGTTGGCCAGCCGAACCCTGCGCGGTCTGCGAGTCGGACCTACAAGTATAGGCCAACGATTCGGAACAGTTTCACTTCGCCACCTTCTTGCCAGCCCCTTTCTCCCGGCATATTCGTTTCAACGCAACTAATCAGCGCGATCGCTGTCTTGCTACGGCGCAGTTTTGGGCGCGCCCGGACTGCGGTCCGCAAGATCGCTCGCCTGTCCCAAACTTTCGCAATTAGCGGTCGCCTTTGTTGCCGAAACATACGGCTCGCGTGTAAGGAAACAAATCCTTAAGTCGCGTGCGCAGCAAGGACTGAGTCATCAGGATTGGATCATTGCTCGAAGCCGCCTGGCCCAAATTTACTGCGCCACGGTCCACTTCGTTACTCACGAGCTCGCCATTCTCGAACCAAGCCGACGCCGCCACATCCGCGCGCTTTTGAGCTGGTAAGCTGCCAAATACCGCGTTTAGATCGGAATCCTCGGGCAGCGGCGTCTCACGTACCAAGAGCAGCAACGACTCGACGCCCGGCGGCCCACCGCCAATCGGGGCCAACTTGCCCTCACCTGCGGGCAAAGCCAGAGTCGTGCAGGGCTTTTCCTCAGGCAGCTTGGTCCAATCCCCGTCGATCCACGGGTACAGCGGCGTCGCGCGCCCTTCGGTATCAAGCCAGACGACATACACATAGGCTTCGCGATTCAGGTCGATTTCGATGCGCATCCATTCTCCAGGTTTGACGGGCAGATTCTCCGGCCGATTGATGCGCCGAGCCGGACCATCCAACGATTCACGAACCTGAATGTCGATCGATCCTTTGAGGGGCGCGAGCGCGCGGGCGACACGCGTCGTAGACAAATTGGTCGGCGTCGCGGGCGACGGATCGTTCGTTTTCCTGCTAATCAGTGTTGTTGCAACGAACGCAGCGACGGTCAGCATCCCGACCAGCCCCAGGATCCCCAACAACGGCCGCTGCCGATGCGATCGTGGCAAATCGATTGTCGTGGTGATGGCATCCGAGAAATTGATGGCGGCACCCCGTTCGAAGTACCGCAGAATCGCCACCACGTCATCGGCAGATGCCAGCCGGTCAGCGGGCGCTTTCGCGAGCAGTTTCATGACCAATTCGGACAGGGCTGATGGAAAACCCCGCCGCAGTTGATCGGGCGGCGTCGGCGCGTACGTATCGATCTGTCTCAGCAACTGAAGTGTATTGTCGCCATTGAAAGGCAATCGGCCGGTGGCCATGAGGTAAAGGACGACGCCGAGACTGAAAAGATCGCTGCGGACATCGAGTTCCTGTCCCGCGGCCTGCTCAGGCGACATGAATGCGGGCGAGCCGACGATCGAACCGGCTTGCGTAACGGAGGAATCGGCATCGGCCAACTTGGCGAGTCCGAAATCGAGCAACTTGACCCGGCGAAAGCCTCCTGGCTTGTCTTCAGACTTTTCGACGCGCCCTTCCAGGAACAAATTGCTCGGCTTGACGTCGCGGTGAATCAGGCCGCGCGCGTGGGCTGCGCTCAAGCCTTCGGCGGCTTCGCGACCGATGCGCGCGAACTCAGCGATCGTCACAGGTGGCTCGCGCCGCAGCCGTTTTTCAAGCGATTCACCTTCCAGCAGCTCCATGGCGATGAATGGCGTGCCGGATTCCTCACCGACGTGATAGATCGTGACAATGTTGTCATGTTTGATCGAAGCGGCCGTTTGAGCTTCGCGAAGGAATCGCTCGCGAGCGGTCGCCAAGGCCGCCGCGGCCGGATTCATGAGTTTCAATGCGTCAAGGCGCTTCAGGCGCACGTGTTCGGCGACAAATACGCACCCCATCCCGCCCTCACCAAGCCGTCGCATGATTCGGTAGTCGCCGAGCCGGTTCAATTCGCCGGGGGCCGGCCCCGGCCCGCCCTCGATGGACGTCGTCGCCGACGCGCTTGCGGACAGCGATGTAGCGGCAGCATCGGTCGTATCGTTGGCCGAACCCGCGTCACGCGGGAGCCGCAGCGCGTCGATCGCTCGAACGGCGCGCAACTTGTATTCCAATTTCGCTTTCAGGTGCGGGTAGTCACGGCACAATTCGTCAGTGGAAAGCGCCTTCCCGGTCGATCGCGATTCGACCCATGTATCGAGAAGGTCGTCGAGCAATTCCGGTTCGTTCATGGCTGCCTCGGCATTTTGTCGGCGATATTGGATATAGCGTTTCCAGTACCGACTCGCGGACAGAAAAATGCGTGGCTCATCTGCCGTCGCCACAGAGAAGATCGAAATTAGGGATCAATTTGGCGGGGTTTGGCGGTTCCTGAAGAAACCTCGATTCCGTCTTTCACTTCTCGTGGTTGGTCCAAGCCGATGGGACCCTTTGGCACATATTGGCTCACTTATCGGGGGAGGGGTGCGAAGTGAGGACCAAGACAAGGGAAATCTCAGGGTCCAACACATTTTTCAAATTCGGTACACTCGACGCCCTCACCAGAATTTTGCCCTGTCCACGCCCTGGAGCTTTTTCCCAGCATCTAGTGTACGGACGTAGCCCATGAAATGGCAAGCCCCAGAAGCGGACCTTTTTTCACCCATTCTGGGCTCCCGTTATGGAATTACTGGCCTGCGCCGCTCAGCACAAACGCAGCCCACAACTTGGTGTCTGCTGTTTTCCCGCGATGGCCCGCCGGTTCTCGGTTCATTTTGGCGGCGGCTGCGTCCTTGAGTTTTGGAACTCCGCGCTCCCCCGAGAGGTCCGGGATCAATTCGGGATGTCGATAGATCGTCAGTTGGGCTTCACGCAATGCATCGATGGGCGTCTTTTTGTTTATCCAGAGTTCGTGGTAGAACTTCGCCATCAGCGCCGCGGACGCCGCGTCATTGATCTTCCACAGCGAAGCCACGACATTCTCGCAGCCAGCCAGGTGAAACGCTCGTTGCAATCCCTGGACTCCCTCGCCTCCCGTGTAATCGCCCAAACCCGTCTCACATGCGGAGAGCGTTACGAGTTTCAAGTTCTCGAGCGGCAGATCGACGAGCGACAGGCCGCTGAGCCGTTCGCCGTTTGCCAAGACCAGGCCGACAAAACCAAGCGGATTCCTTAATCCTGCCGTGCGCGAGTCGTCGCCGAAGCGGTGAGACGAAACGGCTTCTAGCGCGCGTTTTTTCTCCGCGCCCAGTTGTTCGGATTGAAACTCGCCGTGAGTCGCCAGGTGCGCGTAGCGTGCATTCCGCAGCAACTGCGTCAAGCGCGCGGCGGTGGCCTCGGACTTCGAGAGCGTCGTCAGGGCAATCGGCGAAGACGTCGAGATGGCGCTGACCTCGAATTCGGTCCCGGGCAGCGCCGGCCAGGCGCTGGCGCCGTAATCGACGCCGCCGATCGCCAGAATGGATTCTGGCCCGGAGAATTGCCGCGGATGTGTCAGTGCTTCCAACAGGTAAGGACCGTGCGGCACTTGAGCGACGGCAAACCGCTCCAACAACACTTGGTCCGATCCGACTGGCAAGGCGGCCCAGGGCATACGCGCCAAGTCGCCGTCCGGAGCGAGATAGATTGTTCGAGTTCCCTGAGGGATGAGTTTGGCCAACGGCGCCCAAACTAGCGATTTCAGACGCTCCGCCGCGGAATCGATGGCTCGTTGTTCGATTGCCTGGCGCCAATCGTGAATGGCATGGTCAATCGGCTCAGTCGGCCCGAGTTCGACGCGCCGGGCCTGGGCCCCTCGGGTCAGCGCGAATGCCGTGTACGATCTGGTTCGCTGCTCGATTGTCTTTGCCTCATCCGTCGGTGCTTGTTCGAAGCGCGTATATTCGAGTAGATCGATGAATACAACGCCGTCCGGGAGGACGTGGGACAAATCGTCGGGCGTAAGCCGGAACCGTCGCTTCCATTGCTCGATGACCGGAGACGTCCGGGCCAGGTCGCGTTCCAAGCGATCGCGTTCATCCGCCAATGATGCCAGCTGTTTGTCGCGCTCCGGGGCTGCGAGACGTCGATCCTGAAGCAGTCGTTCCGTTCGTCGCCGATTGTCACGCAATTGATCGAGTTGCTTGGCTGCGTCGCCTCCCGCGGCACGCGCCTGGGCGTGGCGAATTTCGAGCAGCCGCGTCACGATCGCTTTGCTGTCCCAAACCTGACCGTAAGCGTCCGATTCAGGGTCCGGCAAATGAGCTGCGGCCGATAGATAGCCGTCGCGCGGATGGGGCTGGGATTGCATGAGTGCCAGGCAATCGGCCTCGGAAGACAGGAGCAGGCGGCGTTCCATGATCTTCCGATACATGTCGAGTGACTTCTTGTAGTCGTCCCGCGCTTGGGCATACTCGCGTTTCACTCGATGGATCGCCGCCAAGCTGTGATAGGCGTTGGCTAGATCGGGGTGGCCTTCGGGGTATTTCGATTCGGGGTAGAGTCGCCGGACCATCGCGAGCGATTGTCCGAACAACGATTGCGATTGAGCAAGATCGCCTTGAGCTTGACAGAGGGATGCGAGATTATTCAACGTGCGCGCGATCTCCGGATGGCCGTCCGGATACTTTGCTTCCGTGAAGCGCTTGCGGTACATCTCCAGTGCTCGATCGTAGCAGGACTTCGCACGCTCGAATTGACCCTGGACCTGTGAAAATGCCGCCAGATTATTAAGGCACTCGGCGAGTTCCGGGTGTCCATTAGGATACTTAGATTTCGGGAAGAGCTTCTGATCCATCGCCAGCGCTTGCTCGAAATAGTCCTGGGCCGGCGCGAGTTTGCCGAGCGCCCAACTCACCCTTCCCAAATTGATGAGGTTATTGGCCAACATCGGATGGCCGTCGGGGGAAATGGACGGCGAGTAGATTTTCCGGTGCATGGCCAGCGCTTGCTCGAGATAAACTTCGGCCCGCGCGAATGCACCCTGAGCGCGAAGCGCGGTCCCCAAATAGCTCAAGCTCAAGGCAAGATCGGGATGGCCATCCGGGTATTTCGACTTCGGGTAAAACTTCATGTAGATGGCGACCGCTTCCTCGAAATAGGGCAGGGCGTGAGCTAAGTCGCCAAGATCCTGCAATGTTGCGGCCGTGTTGTCTAGACTTAATGCCAGCGCGGGATGCCCGTCCGGGTATTTCGACTTCGGGTATAGCTTGCGATACATCCCCAGCGATTCCTCGTAATACGTCAACGACTGCGCCAACGCTCCCTGATAGCGATGCAGCAAGCCCATGTTGTTGAGGCTCATGGCGAGATAGGGGGCGCCATTCGGAAACCTCGACTCTGGATAGAGCTTCCGGTAGATCGCCAACGATTCTTCGAAGCATGTCTGCGCTCGCGCGTATGATCCTTGCGTCTGAAGCAGATCCCCGAGATTGTTCAGGCTCAAGGCGACGTCGCCGTGCCCGTCCGGATACTTCGACGGCGGGTAAATCTTGCGGTAGATCGCCAGCGATTCTTCGAAACAGGAAAGCGCTTGCGAAAGATCGCCACTCGCTTGAAACATGTATGCCATGTTGTTGAGGCTCTGGGCGACGGCTACATGTCCATTGGGATACCTCGAAGGCGGACAAAGCTTGCGGCGCATCTCCAAGCTTTGCCGAGTGAACTGAATCGCTTTCTCGATCTGGCCCGCCGATCCCAGTGCGAAGCCCAAGTCGTTCAAGCACGATGCAAGGTCCGGCGTTCCGTCCGGGTACTTCGACTCTGGAAATGCCTTGCGGCACTCGGCCAGTGCTTGCTGATACCGATCGATTGCTTCGACATATTGACCGCGGTGGCAAAATCGGGAGCCTTCCTCAAGGTGCTTGGCACAAGTGGCGAGCAGATTCTGCTGTTCCGGCGTCAACTCGGGCGGACTCGAATCGTCCGCCAAGGTTCGGCATGGCGTCATCGCCATCAGCCCAAGCAGCATGAAACTCGCGCGAAACATGATGGCTCGCCTTCGGGAGATGATGGATCGAGGTACGTAGGCGTGTCATGAGCGCCGGTACGCAATCCGAATTCGATCTTATTGCGCCTCCGGAATTCTGCCGCTGAGTCGTTCGTAAAGGCGCACGCAGGCGCTGCGGTAGCGGCGTTGCACCGTCTTGGCGCTGACGCCCAGGCGCTCGGCCAGTTCGCGCTGGGAGACATCGTTATAGAAGACCGGTTCGAAGATTTCGCGCTCGTCGTCCGGAAGGCCGCCAACCGCGTTGTGGAATGCGCACCAGTCGTCAAGTTCGTGCTGGGCTGGCAGGTTGGCGGGAGGAGCTTGATCGAGCTGCAATTCCGATGTGCGGGCGAGGGTGCCTTGCGTTTGGCGTGCCAAGTCGATCAACTCGCGGCGAATCTGTTCCGCTGCCAAGGCATGGAAGTGATGAGTATCGCGAACGGCGGTGTCGTCGATGGCCCGGAGGAAGCGGATCATCGCGCTGTTCAAGACATCGCCCGTCTCATGCCGCTCGCGAACGCGCGGGTAACGCCGCAGCATTTGGTGGGCGAGTTGTGCCAGGCGATCGTAGACCGAGCGTGCGAGCATTTCGCGCGCCTGATGATCACCGCTCCGACTGCGCTCGAGCAACGCCTGTATCTCGACGGTTCCCAGGCTCGATGTCGTCATGGCAGTCCGAACCCCCACGATCAAGATTATGGGCGGACTCGGATTTGCAAACCCTGCAACGGCACCCAGCGATCGAATGTGGCCCATTGCTCTCGCGGAGGTTGCAGGGAGCGGCACAAAGCTTGCTCAGTCGTTGGTACTGTCGGGAATTGCGTTGATAACGACCTATTTACCTTCAGGCAGTAGTTGGCGTTAAGGAGGAGCCCGGTCTGTGTAGGTGCGACCGGTCCATCCTGGTTTCCTCATGGGGCTGGAACTGGTGGCCGGCGATTCTTCGCAGCCTACGCAAATGAAGGCGGTGACAACCGGCGACAGAACGATTCGCGTGCGGATCATTGGTGACTCGTTATTTTTGGGCGAAAAATAGCTATCAACGCAATCTCCGACAGTACAGCAAATTCCCACTCGTCCTCATTTGGCAGCACGAATTTTCCGCGTTTCCCAAATACCTTTCCTGACCCGCCACGATCATTGATCAACTTCAGAAACGTCGAACAGTCGTCGTATGACGCAGAGTCGACTGGCAATGAATTCGTATTCACGCCTGCGACTCGGTCTTTACGCTGCCCCTGTTTTGAATAATAGCTTCTATTCGAACCAACAACCGCTTGCCACTCGGCCTGCGTCACCGAGTATTTGCCGAGCCAGTAGCCATTGCTTTCGTACACATGTTCCGCCTCGCGTGCCTTTCGATCCACTTCGGATGCTGGTGACCCTAGCGTGGCTTTGCCCGGCGGAATCCAGCAAAACTTCATCTTCACGCCCGCGGCGATCTCGAATTCACGCACCTCGCCGGGCTTCGGCGGCTTCTCATCCGCGACGACCGAGCTGGGGCCGAATGCGGTAATCGCCGCGGCGAAAAGCGGAGCCCACAAATGACGTGGCATGACAGGGTACCTCCGGGACCGGAATAAGCGCAGTTTACCAGACGGCTGGACGCGACGATGGACGCCGAGTGCCGCCGATAGCAGGCGCTGACTTCGCGGTCTTGCGTTTGCTGAGGCCGAGTGGGACAAAGTCTGCGAACGTGATTGCAAAAGTCGGGGAGAGTGGCCGGCGACCGATCATCGGGCCATGAGCACGATCTCGCAATATTCAGCTAATTCGGCCATGGCGGTAGGCAATTTCCCCTCCTAATCGCGATGAGTTTAGTGGCGATCATTCCCAAGCGGGAACAACGCAACTTTCGCCGTCTATGTTAGAATGCGCCCATGGTTAAGGCGTTTCAAGTATTATCGCGGTGTGCTGGTTTATTGCATTTGTCTTATTTCTTTTTCGTTTCACCCATCACCTGTTTCGCATTTTCTTGGCATTCGGACGCATTCGTGAATTTGGATCGCGATCGCATCTTCTTGTTGGAATCAATGGCGTGTTTCTGTGTCATGAACGGAGTGCTATCGGCTTATTTTTTCGTCGGTTTGGATAGGCGCTTGAAATTGCTGTTTGTGCTGAATGGTGTTGCGATCGCATTGTCGGCGGCGGTCGTTTTCCTTTTCTATATGTATTGCCGGCAGATTGGTTTTCTGTCACAAAAATGGCAAATGTTCGCTCCCGCTTTGGCATCGAACTGGATCTTGATGTTCGTCGTCGCTTGTCGCAAATGCTTTAATGGGAAGTCAAATCGGGTAGGGTGATCAGGCTCTTTGCCGAAATTGTCGAAGATAAGCCGGCCCAAGGATGTCCCGGACTGCCCTGAGTACAATCGTGGTTTTAGCCACGTTCCCTCGCTGTTTCGACCGTCCGGAGCCGGAATCGTTGCAGTTTACGAGACGAGTCGGCGCGGCGACAGGCGCGGAATGCGGCCGATAGCGGGCGCGGAACTCACGGGCTTGCGACAGCCCCAGCCGAGTGGGACAATCTCTTCGTCGATAATTCCCGAAACTCGGCTAGGTATACTCTTCGCCATGGAGGCAGCATGCCTTTGAGCACACAACCGGACGCGCTTTGCAACCTGTTGTTGGCAAGCTACGGGCTGACCACCGAGCAAGTAATGGCGATGCCAGTTGGAGCGGCGGAACGGATGGCAGCCGGGCGGCTGCAGAACTTGGAATTCGATTACGCTGCCAAAGACCTCATCACGATCGTGGCCACGACCAACTTGATCCCGGCCGGCGACGATCACCGACGAGTAGCGCTGATCGCAGCCATCCAAACTGTCGGCGCGAGACAGTGGACGACCGCTGCAATGGGTTATGACACCGAATTCGAGGCCCTTCGCCAGGGAGTGACGCGTCTGGTATTTCATCTATTGTCGCTTCGCCGCGCGCAGTCGGAAACGGAAGCGGGTCGGTGGTCTATGTTGGATGGCATTCGGTCGCCCGACCGTTACAGTGAGATACGTCATCAAGAATTGTTTGAGACGGTGATAGAGTGTCTGGAGTCTAGCTGATGGCAAGTAAATCCACAGACCCATCTGCTCCGCAGGAGCTGGTCGCGGAACAGTCCGCCGGTTGCGAGGGAACGCAAGTCCCTCAAGAATTGACATTGCTCCCAAACGGCGCCTCGCCGTCGATCAACCGGACGGAGCCCTGGATTCCCACAGACACCGGCAATCCGGTGATCCCGGCACCTCTGCTAATTGCCGGGAGATACGAACTGGGCAGGGAGATCGCTCATGGAGGTATGGGGACTGTATACCGCGCAACCGACTGCAATCTTGGCAGAGAGGTCGCGGTCAAATTGGTGCGAGAGGACCTCATTGGCACCAGGCTCGCAGCCCGGTTTGCCGAGGAGGCGAGGATAACCGGTCGGCTCCAGCACCCCGGCATTCCGCCCGTCCATGAACTCGGTCAGTTGCCGGACGGTCGTCCGTTTTTGGCCATGAAGCTCTTCCGAGGACGGACGCTCGCGGCTGAGTTGGCCACACGAGCGGATCAACTAGCTGCTTGGGAGATTGTCGACGACAAATCCGTCCCAGAATTGGACCTGAATGATCAACTGGCACTAGACAATTCCCGCCGCGAATCAGCGGCGGAAGAGTTGAGGCGGCTGACACGAATATTCGAACAGGTGTGCCAGGCTGTCGCATACGCCCACAGCCAACGCGTGATCCACCGGGACCTGAAGCCAGCCAATATCATGGTCGCGGCATTCGGTGAAATTCAAGTTATGGACTGGGGGTTGGCCAAACGATTGCGTGACTCTACCGCAAGCACGATCGGTCAAAGCTCCGCCCCGCTTGAATCGGAGGTGATCCCGACCGATGGGCGTGGGTTTGAGGAGGCGGACTTGACCCGGCCGGGCGCGGTAATGGGCACGTTTGCCTATATGCCTCCGGAACAAGCCCGCGCGCAAACCGATATGGTGGACGCACGTGCGGACGTGTTCGCCCTCGGCGCGATCCTTTGCGAGATTCTGACGGGACGCCCGCCATACGTCGGGCGGACTGCTCGCGAGGTGTGGCACCAAGCTTCTGCGGGCGATCTTACGGCTGCGATTGCCCGATTGAAACATCGCGCCTCCGTCTCCGACTTTCTTGAAGCGCGTCTGGCAAGCCTTGCATTGCGCTGTCTAATGCTCAATCCATCCGAGCGTCCCGCTCACGCCGGCGAGGTCGCCGTCGCGGTCACTGCCGCGCTGGCCCGGGCGGCCGAGTCGCACAGGCAAGCAGAGTTGAGCGAAGTGCGAACCGATGCCGAAATGGGGTACGGGAAACGGAGCTGGTTTGCGCCTGGCCTAAAGGCAGTGGGGATGCTTCTACTTATCGGACTGATCTGGTTCTTTGGCTATGCCTACCGCGCAATGACCGTCCAGGAGGCGGAGTGGACAGCAGTGAAAGAGAAGCAGCTCCAGTTGCTCCAGAAGACGATGGAGACGGCACACAAGGAAAAGCAGCTTCAAATTGACCTGAAGAAAAAGTAGCAAAAACTGTCGCTGGAATTGGACAATGAGCGGTTACATTCGGTTGTCGTGGTCGATCCTTGACCCATCTTGTGTGAAATCGTTGCCATGGGCAAAGGAGAGACTAAGAACGCATCGAGCAAAGCCAAGAAAGGTTGATGGCGGCATTGAATGGGTACATGGACATGTACGACGCATGAATGGCGAGATAAACAAACCAAGTCACCGCGGTTTCCTGCGGCCATACAAGCGCCTTGGCGGACAGCTATCCGTCGCAGATGGGGCGGTTTTGTGTCCACGAGTTGTGCGTTCAATCGTTTTTCCAATGAGCAACGACCTTGAACGCGAACCGAATCTGGAGATCGCCCCGGTACTGATTTGGAAAGAGCGTCCATGACTCGCGTGTATTGTTTGGTCCTTTGCATTTGCGTGCTCGCGTTGATTCCGTCGCCTCTGGCGCTGGCGCAGGACGACGAGAAAAGGCCGACGGAACTCGCACCGGAAGAGCAGAAGTTGAGCAACGAGGCGAAGAAGCTCAATCAGCAGGCGCTTCAATCGTATCAAGCGCGTCGATATTCGGAAGCGGCCGCGGATTTTCAGAAAGCGCTCGAGATTCAACAGCGGCTCTATCCCGCCGACAAGTATCCTGATGGCCATGCGCAGATCGCCGAAGGCTTGGGCAACCTGGGCGCCGTTCTTCAAGCGATCGGTCAAGTGGAAAAAGCTTTGACCTACTACGAACAGAGCCTTCAGATGAAACGAACGCTCTATCCCCGGTCGAAGTATCCGGACGGCCACGAGTCCCTGGCGACCGGACTCGACAATTTGGGCCGCGTGCTGGAAATGGCCGGTCAGGCGGAAAGGGCGTTGAGCTATCACGAGGAGAGTCTCGCAATGCGTCGCAAGCTATACCCCGTGTCGAGCTATCCGAATGGACATCTTGATCTGGCCAACAGTTTGAACAACCTGGGTCGAGCGCTCTTATCGATGGGCCAATCGGAGAAGGCGTTGAGTTATTACCGGGAGAGCCTCAAGATCCTGCAAAGCCTATTCCCCGCGTCGAAGTATCCCGGCGGACATCCCGAAGTTGCCCGCGGCCTCAACAACCTCGGCACTGCGCTGCAAACGATGGGTGAGGCGGAAAAATCGCTGAGCTGCTTCGAGCAGGCACTGGAGATGACGCGCCAGCTTTACCCGGCTTCCAAGTTTCCAGATGGTCATCCGGACATCGCCCGATGCCTGAACAATATTGGGTTTGTGCTGATGGCGATCGGGCAGTCCGAGCAGGCACTGAGTTACTACGAGCAAAGCCTGTCGATTTACCGCGCTATGTTTCCGGCGACGAAATTTCCCGACGGACACCCGATTCTCGCGAGTGTCCTCAACAACTTGGCCGGGGCGTATCTTGCCGCGGAGCGACTGGATAAAGCGCTGACTTACTACGAACAATCCCTGGTGATCAGACAGAGATTCTACCCGAAGTCGAAGTACGCCGACGGCCACCCCGACCTCGCCCAGAGTCTCAACAACATGGGCCACGTGTTCGCGGCCCTTGGTCGGAAAGAACAGTCGTTGGGCTACTACGAGCAAGCCCTGGCGATTTACCGCAAGCTATACCCCGCGCCAAAGTACGCCAATGGCCATCCGGACCTCGCCAGCTGCCTCAACAACGTGGCCCACATGCACAAGGTGCTCGGCCAACAGGAAAAGGCGCTGGGATTCTATACACAGTCGTTGCAAATGCTTCGCCTGCAATATCCGGAATCGATTTACCCGGAAGGACATTACGACCTTGCCGTCGGCCTCAACAATTCGGGCAGCGCGCTCTTGATGACCGCTCAGCCAAAACAGGCGCTGCAATTATTGAAGGAAGCGCTGACGATTCAACAGAAGCTATTGCGGCGCGAACTGGTAATGGTCTCCGAATCGGCGGCTCTCGACCTCATCACGAAGTTGCGGCATGAAACGATCGACTACTACTATTCTGCGGCCGTGCAACTGCCCGACACGGCGACCGACTCGTACCTGCCAGCCTGGGACAACAAAGGCGAGTTGCAACGGCTGTTGTCGAAGCGACATCTCGCCGCGTTCGTCGAACGGCAGCAATCCGCCGAAGTCCGACATGGCTACGAAAAATTAGGCCAGATCCAAGGCGAGATTGGCCACTTGCTCAACAATCCCGGCAAGGACGTCGCGGCGCGCGACCAACGTTTGCACGAGCTGAGCGACGAGCGCAACGCACTTGAACGCGACTTGGCCAGGCAGGTCCCCGCCCTGGAACGCGACAACCAACTCGTTCGACTGACCCCGGCCGATCTGATCGCGCTCCTGCCGAGTCACGCGGTATTCATCGATTTGGTCCGTTATACCCACGCAGGCGCCGGCAACGCCATCGACTATCGCTACCTGGCCTTCATTCTTACAAAGGGACAGCCGATTCGTCGGATCGAACTCGGAGACTCTGCGCCCATAGACCAAGCGATCGCCGCCTGGCGCCGCGCCATCGAGACCCAGGCCAGTTCTGACGCCCCGGCACGATTGAGCGCCCGTGTCTGGGAACCGCTGTTCAAGCAGCTACCTCCTGGCACAAAGACGCTATATCTCGCACCCGACGCCGACCTCGCTCGCATGCCGTGGGCCGCGTTGCCGATCGCCAAGGACCGTGTGCTGCTTGAAAAATACGCGATTGCCCAAGTGCCGCATGGACGCTTCTTGCTCGAGCAATTGAAGTACCCGCCCAAGTTTGAGACAGCCGATTCTGTACTGGCCCTTGGCAATGTGCTGTACGAGTCGACGACCTGGCCGGAACTTCCCAGCACGGTCACGGAGATAGCGGCGGTGAAACGTCGCGCCGAAGGCCGGCCATTCGTTTCGCTGACTGTCGAAATGGCGACCGCCGAGCGTCTGCGAGCGACCCTTCCTCAAGCCCGATACGTCCACCTCGCCACGCATGGTTTTTTCGACGCCTCCAAGCTTCAGGCGGAAAAAAAGCGCGAAGCGGACGAGATCCGGGCACATCAATTCGGCAACAATTCGCGGATCAAAGTGGCGGCAAAGAATCCGCTGGGCTTTGTCGGTCTGGTGTTGGCAAAGGGCGAGGTTCTAACCGGCCTATCGCTCGTCGATTTGTCACTAGAGAACATAACGCTCGTTACGCTGTCGGCGTGTGAAACCGGCCTGGGCGAGTACACCGGCGGCGAAGGAGTTCAAGGATTGCAACGCGCGTTTCACGTTGCGGGCTGTCCGAACGTAGTCGCCAGTTTGTGGAAAGTCAATGACGCAGCCACGGCGGCGCTCATGGCCAAATTTTACCACGAACTCTGGGAGAACAAGAAACCGCCGATCGAAGCGCTGCGGGACGCGCAACTCACCATCTATCGGCATCCGGAACTGATTCCCGACCTAGCCGGCGAACGTGGCGCCCCCAAGTTAAATGAAGCGCTTGCCAGCCAAACCACGATGCCCAAGCCGCCGGCCTCGACGCCTGCGGATACCAGACTATGGGCGCCGTTCGTACTGAGCGGCGCGGGGCGATGAATGGCGTGATTTTTTGTCAAAGCATCGGGATCAGGAGCGCATTCTTCAACGTCATGACTCGACGACCAATGCCGGTATGAACGAGCCGGAAGTGATTGATCAAATGCTTGACAGCTGGTTTGAGGCGGGGGCGGGCAAGACGCTGTCCGTCGACGAGTTGTGCCGGGACTTTCCTCAACTCGGGCCGGCGCTCGCGCGCCGGTTAACTCGGACCCGGATTTCCATGTTAACAATCGCGAAGTATAGTCCTGAAACCGACAAGCAAAAAAGAGCGATTACCCTACGACTACGCATTTTGCACTCGCAGCAGGGCCGATCTTGCTGGCGGCTCCCTACTCGATCTTTCCCAAATGAACGCCTCTGGGATGAATCGATTTAGGGCCAATTTTACCCCCGCGAAGCGCGGCCACCAAGGATATTTCCCCTAAACGCCTTATCGGCCGCGTCCGGAAACGACCGCTCGACAAACACGGGGCGTACCTTGTGCCCAGAGACGCCATGACCGGCTCAACAGACGCACAAGGGCCGACCCTATGAACTCAAATCACTCGAACTTGGTCCGTTTTCTGCCTCCGCGGGCGAAATCCGGAAAACTAAGGGTGCGCCGCTTCATCGACGCGAACTTCGTCACCGTTCCCCAGCTCGATCAGTTGCGCGACCTGCGCGCCATCGAACTAATCGAACAAATCGGCACGCCCGATGCTCGCGATCTGCTCCGCCGCATTGCCAACGGTCCGGTCGCCACGCGCAAGTCGCGCAACGCCGCGGAATCGTTGATGCGGCTCGAGCGGCGTCCGCACAGAACGGGCGAAGAAGCAGCCTCATTGATCTGGCAAATAACGGCAATGGCGGGTAGCTACTCGGCGCCAGCGGCGCATAGGATAGTCGGCAGTGTCACCAACCAAACCGGAAAGGGGTGGTGCTGCCGTGAGTCGAAAACTGCTTGCGTTTTTGGTTTCTGACGTTAAGGCGGTTCGGATTCTTTGCAAAAAGTGCAAGTGCGGTGTAGAGGCTAACACGGTCGCGCTCGGAAGGATTGATCCGAACGTATGTGCGTTTTGCAAAGAGCGATTCTTCGGTGAGCCTTTCGAGTCAAATCCATTCTCCCAGCTATCGCGACTGATCGAGTTTTTCCAAAAGAGGACGATGGATTGCGATGTTGAACTTGTGATTGCCGACAGTTCTGATGATGCGAAAAAGGAAGCAACCGGCAGGATGGAGGCTACGCAACCGTAAACCAGGCGCCAGAGGCTTGACGCGGTGAAGCCGTCGTGTATGCCGGCGTTGAAAATCGAAACCCTGCCGCACTGACTGGGCAGGGTTTTTTCTTAGGTATTGCTACACCAACCGATTGTGGCATCGATCCTTGATTCATCCAGCCTTGACGCCCCGTTTCGCTGCGCCGCTCACACTGAGCGAGCGTAGCCGGGCCGACGATTGGCGATTCTTCCCATGCGGACCAGTCTTGCGATCGTCTCTCAGAATCGCCCGTTGAATTCATAACCGGCTTTGTCCGCAACCTCGTGACCGGTCAGCTTCGCGTCGGACGGTACTCAATGCTTCTCAAATTCTCAGGTTCGTCCCACCGATCGACGCCTCATCTTCCCTGCGGCGCCGCTCCGGTCAGTCAGTCAGGTCGAGCGGTTTGCCAAGTAATTCCTTCCACCGCTGCTTCTGCGCTTCGGTCAAAATCGCCGCGATCTTGGGCTCGTACTCCTTGCGAACGTTAATTGCCTTAGACCGGATCTCCTCCCGTCTGCTTCCCGATCGCGCTTCCTTGACCAGCGCCTGGATCTTGCCTTGCATTTCTTGCACGTGTGCCATGAATTGCTTCTGTTGCTCTGCATCAATCTTTAATTCATGGACGATTGCGGGATTGCCCAGGGCGAAGGCCCCATCGTGCTGAAGCTGCAGTTGCCGAAATCGATTCAGTTGATCGGCGTTCAACAACTCCTCAAGGAACGCGGTCAGTTGATCCTGGGCCTTTTGGCGGTACGATTGCAACGAGTTCTCGTGCTCAAATGGCTTCTCGCCGTCGATTCTTTGGAAGAATGCCGTCGCGTCTTGAATTGTGGCTGCCAGTCGACTCTGCAACCTCTCCTTTTGACCGGCCGACACAAGTAACTCCGTCTGCACTTTTTGGCGGAAGATCAAGAACGGCGGCCCGAGGACTTCGACAAGCTGCCGGCGCGAATCCTCCGGCACCTCGCCCACAGGCCGGCCACTAAGCGCCGGCGGCGCGTCGGCCGCTACTCGATCGGCCGCTGCAGGTTCGTCGATTAGGCCGTAGCGCACTCCGCAGTCAAGGTCGATTGGGTGACCGCCGGGCAGATGAGTCACGTCGGCCTCGCTCCGCGCGCCGATCCGCTGGTTGCCCCACTTGAGCTTTTCGTTACCGCGCGCCACAAGGAATAGTTGGCTCACGCGGTTCCCGTCCAACTGGATCAAACCGTCCCAAGCGAGTTGGACCTCGTGCTGCCACTGCCGGCCGTCGCTCCCATCCACGTCGTTGGTCGCGCCTGCGGCAGTCGAGACGCCCTCGACGCGAAGCCGGAATTCGCTGGCCTCACCCACTTGAACTCGCTCCGCCCAGAATTCGCATTGCTCCAAATTTCCTCTTCCTCCCGGGGGACTGACCGGGTTGACGTCGAGCTGGCCAAGATACGCGTGACTGACGAGCATCCGCGCTAGTTCGTCAAACATGCGGAATCGTTTGTTCCCGGCTTCTGTGACAGCCTTTGCCAACTTCTCCTGCATCTCGACTGAAATGTCGAAGCGGTCTTCGACGTAATGCTCTTGCCGCACGGTGTCGGCCATTGGCTTGCCATCCCTGCCGAGAGCTCGGCCGTACAGCCGCAGAGCGAGGGTGCCAGGCGCGACCGGCGGCGTGCCAGGGCAGTGCTCGCCCTTTGGATGCTGGTCGAGGACCGGTAGCGGCTGACGTGTATCGGCGACGTCGTCGAGCTTGGCGCTGGGGAAACGCATGTAGCGCTCGGCTGGAACCGGTTGCTTGGCGTCTGGGCAATGGGCGAACCGCTGGAGGCAATGATCGAGGAAGGCGTCCACGCTCTTGTCGTCGTCGAACATGAGCGTCCAGTCGAGAACTTTGCCCGCACTATTGATTACGCAGATCCCCTGTGGGGCTGGCTTGGATCGGCCGATTTCGCGGAAGAGCCGGCCCTCCTCGCCATCCGGCGGGTTGTTGACAAGGGCAGCTTTGAGGGCAACCGAGACAAAGTCAGCTCGGACACGTCGGATGACCTCGGGACGGGAGAAGACCGCCTCACGGGCGGCACCCGCGAACACTCAGCAGCGCGCGTCGTCGCAGGGGCGATCGATGAAGACCCAGAGCAGAACGGGTTTGTTCCGCTCCCGCGATTCCTTCAATCCCTTCAAAAGACAACTTTCCCAAGCGATCTCGCGCCAGGCGACTTTGCCAGGTTTGAGCGCTTCGATTTCGGCGCTCAGCGATTCCGGCGTCAGTACCTTCTTCAAGCTCTTGTCCGGTCCCTGCGCCGATGAGGCAAGCGCCAAAAGCACCATCACACCGGTGGACAGGAGCAACCGATTCACTTTGGCTGTCATGGTGTCTCCCGACATACTGCGAAGAGTTTTTGAATCGACACGGTCCGAGACGGCCGGCCACCACCGATTCTACCGGAGTTGAGACTGTCGGGGCATGACGGCCTGGAATGGTCTGATCAAGCGTTACCCGACTTGTGTCCCGGAAGACACCCCCGCAAAGGCTAAGACCGCGATGAGCATCAAATTCCGTCTCCTACCATCGCGCCTCTTCTCCACTTTAAGCCGTGGTACGAGGTTCTGAATTCGCGTACCCGTCAATCGTCAGTAGATTGACCGAATACCAGCTCTCCCTTGTGTTTGGCCACGCGAGCGAAACGTAAGTCGTTTGGGCCAGTATACACCCTCAAACTGTATTACACCGATGCCATGTCCAGCGTAGTCATCTCTTTCCGGCTAACCGGACCGCATCAACCGGCCCTTTCACCGTGATGCTTTGCCCCTTCGTGGGCGTAGCCATCTTAACCTTTGTCTTGGCCGCTGAACGGACGCTGCTCGATGGCGTTAGGCGCGGCCACTCACGACGCCGCCCTTCGCCACGCAGGTGACACCGCCTTCGCTCACGACGAACCCTCGCGCCCGATCCTCGTCCAGATCAACCCCGACCCGGCCGCCGGGAAAAACCTGTACCCCCTTGTCGAGGATCGCCCGCCGTACCTCGGCACCGTGGCCGACTGCCACCTGGTTGAACAAGATGCTGTCCTCGACGATTGCACCCGCTTCGACCCGGCAGTCGAAACCGACAACCGACCCCAGCACACACCCGGCGGACACCGTCCCGTTGGAGAAGATGTTGTGCCGTCTGCCCTCGGCTGAGCGACCAGGCGGCTCCGGTACGACCGCCACCCGAGGTGGCGGAAAGCTGGGCTGGAAGCTGTAGATCGGCCACGCCTTGTCGTACAGGTCCAGTCCCGGCGGGTCAGCGAGCAAGTCCATGTTCGCACGATAATACGCGTCCACCGTCCCGACGTCCCGCCAGTAACCAGGCGCCCCTGTCCCACGTCCGGAGAATGTGAACGCGCGGATCGGCTCCCGGCCCATGAGCCGGGGTAGTATGTGGTGCCCGAAGTCGTGCCCGGGGTCCGCCCCCTCGGCGTTGCGCCGCAGTTCGTCGACCAGGAACCGGCCTGTGAACACGTAGATGCCCATTGATGCTAGGCAGCTCTCAGCGTCCCCGCGAAGCGGAGTCGGATGGTCCGGCTTCTCTTGGAAGCCCGTCACCTGCGCATCAGAATCCACCTCGATCACCCCGAACTGGCCAGCCGCCTCAGCCACCGGTACTTTGAGCGTGGCAACTGTCGCCGGACCCCCGTGTTCGCGATGGTATGCCAGTATCCGACCGTAGTCCATCTTGTACACGTGGTCGGCGGCCAGGACGAGAACGTGCTCGGCTCCAGATTTCTCGGCAGAGTACAGGTTCTGGTACACGGCATTCGCCGTTCCCAAATACCAATCATCGCCCACCCGCTGTTGGGGCGGCGCGATATTTAGCCATTGGCCGAACTCGGGGTGGAAGAACCGCCCCCATCCCGGCGCGATGTGGTGCTCCAGGCTAAGCGATTTGTACTGAGTAAGAGTAAGAATGTTAAACATCTGGCTGTTGATGCAATTGGACAGGGCAAAGTCGACGATGCGATACATGCCTGCGAACGGGACGGCCGGCTTCGCCCGGTCCATGGTTAGCGGCTCCAGCCGTGTTCCCTTGCCGCCGGCAAGAAGAATGGTCAAAACATCTTTCACAACTCCCTCCTTCGCGTCGGGCAAACGTCTCGGCGACTCGCATCTCCATTATGAACGCTAAGCCACCGGCGTTCGCGCCAATGGGTTGGCGGCTGAAATCCCCTCCAACTTACTTCGTATCCGGGTTCGCACGCGGAACAGGCAAGACCGCGCCTTTCCGCTCCACGGACTTCGGTGCCCAATTCAGATCTGGGTTTTCCCGTCTCATCGCCTCCGGGGAAGCGAACACCGCAGTTTCCTTCAACGCCGCGTTCGTGCCCTTCCTGCCGAGGCGACGTTCCATCGGCGACTCAAAGGTTGTAGTTGATCCATGATCAAGCCTCGTCGCGTGCCCCACTCCGTCCCTGCCATGTGCCGAGGCTTCGCCACAACTGTCCTATCTGCGAATGAACAAGCGAACGCCGCAGGCATCCCGTGATACGTGCGGCGTTCAGCTTTGCTTGTCATAAGCGGACTACGATAGAAATCATGATCGACGGTACTCAATCCTAGGCGCGCTTTGCGTCCCAGTCTCGATCTTCCTGACCTTCGCGCGTGATCTTGCCCTTAATCGTGTCGCCATTCAGTTTGCCCGTGTACTTTGTCGTTGTCTTGGTTCCATTGCGTTCACGGGTCACAGAGAAGGTAATCTCGCCGTCTTTGAATGTGGCACCGTCGTCGATTTTCGTATCCGTGTTGTTTCGGCCAGGCATGCTGCCCGTCAATTTGTCGCCGTCCATTTTCAGCGTCAGACTCACCTCACGTGTGTTGTCGCCCATCGTGACGGACCACTTCCACGTGCCGGTCGGACTCGATTTGTCATCGGCACGGGCGGTTCCAGCCAGGCCCGCAAAAGCCACTAGCATCACAAAGCCAAGTACCTGCTTCATCATTGCACCTCAAAAGCGATTCGACGTTTGGCCTGCCCAACGGGCAAGCACCGATCCATTCCACCTATCCCCAGTTGATTGCTCCGGGCATCTCAGCACCAAATTCTCTGGCGAAGCCATCGAAAAAAATCGCTGCTTCACCAGGAAATATGCCGCGTAGCCCCCGGTTCAATCGCTGAGATGGAAATGGATCTATCTGTAACCTGCATTTGTTGTTCCAATGCACGGTCGGCTGTGTGTCTTAGCTCCAGAATAAACGCTTGTGGGCTTCTATTTACCGGCCGCACGCGTCAAATACAAAGTCAGGCGTGCATTCCTTTTGACAACCCTAAAGTGGAGACTCCGCATGGCGAAGAGGAAAGGCCCGAGCATGCAAGGCATCTTCAAGCAGTATTTCCGCGACCATCCCGAATGGTTGGCTACGCGCACCAATGAGGCAGTTATCGCCCAGTTCAGCAAGGACCACCCCAAGATCAAACCAGATCAACGAGTCAAGCAGGCGATGTTCAACGCCAAGAACCACATGAAGAAGGGCAAGAAAGGAAAACGCGGCCGTAGACGGAAGGTCGCAGAAATCACCGCCGCAATGAAATCGCCGCATGCAAGCAGTGGTGCCCTTCAGATTCTGGAAAACCACGTAGACGACTGCCTCGCGATGGCGCGTGCAGTTGGTCAAGAATCGATTCGCGATGTCGTTAACCATTTGCACCGAGCACGCAATATGCTGGTCCTGAAAATCGAAGCATGACTCTTAGTCGGCGTGAATATGAACCACCCGCTTTGTGCGTAAGGCGGCTCGCCAACGATTTCTGCTCTGGAGAACAGAGAATTTCCATCTGGCGCGGCGGCAATCGGGAGTCAGGGGCAGCGATGACGATTAGTCGAACCCCAGCCGGGCATTCAAATCCCGGAGCTTCTGCCGCTCCTTCTGATCAAGCGCCTCCCCCTCTAGCCGAGCCCGGTCCCCGGCGGCGGACCAGTCCCGGTACTCCCGGTTGGCTGCCTCCAGGATCGAGCGGAGGGCGGGCAGAACTTGCTCGACCTCGTCGATCGTGCAGCGGACGATGACGTGATTGCCGTGCAGCCACGCCCTCCGCCCGGCGACGCCCGGCAAACCGAGATGAGCCTGGAGAATCTGGCGCCACCCGTCAGGGGCCTTCGTGGACAGGACGAAGTGGACCTCATAAAGGGCCTGGGTCGGGTCCGCCCGGGTGGTGTGCTCCTCGTCCAGTCCGATGATCCGGATTTCGGCAAATTCGGTCGCCATGTTTCCCTCTGGTAGTCCGGGTCCGGGTGGGGCGGTCGGCCTCCTTCCCCGTTGCGCCGGCGATCGCATCCCGAGTCGAGTATCACGCGCGATATTCAAGGCAACATTCCTCGCTGGCAGGTATCAACAGTGTGGTCGCATGGTCATCTCAGCCCAAAGAACGACTTTATCTTTATGAGAGCGCCTCCGATCGAGTTCCACGACTTGCTCGACCTGATCGGCACTCGAATGGAGGATTGACACCTATCGCAACGAATACTGCGACCGACAGCTAATTCGGTAATCCTCATTAGATGGCCGCACGACGAGCAATTCACGACGATCGACATGGCATCACCTCGCCGATCCTTCCCAGGCCGATGCGTTCGGGGACTACGGATTCGGCTTAATGGAGTGACTCAACCACCGCGCCGGACCACAGCCGACGGTTTTCAAAGAGAGTTTGCCGACACGCGCGGGCCACAGCAGGCTATTGGCATCGAAGATACCAGCTCAGCCGGCGATTCGGCCATGCGTCCGCTCGTGTACGAGGATGTAGGTGATGACCGACTCCTTCGTCACCCGCGGTCGCTCACCCGCGTTCTGACAGTGGGCCTCCAGTTTCCGGAGTTCGTCGTGGCCCGCTGGAGCGGCGAGCCGCGATTGCAGTTCTTTCTGCCGCTGCTCGATGGTCTTCAACTTGGACATCGTCATTCGTTCCGTTCAGAGAGGAAAACACAATCGCTGCCCGGCCCAGGCCTCGCAAGGCATTCCAATACGGACCAACCCCGTCGTCGCACGCCGCACAAGGTAACATTTAGGGCAAGCCGCGCGATCCGGTCCAGGAATGGCTAGACGGGCAAGATCGGAGCGATCACGGCAGCAAGGAACACGAAGGCGATCAAATAAGAGAAGCGCTTCGCGTTGCCTCGATGGCACGCAACGAATGACAGAACCAACTTCTTACTCCACTGCTGGAGTTGCCGCGTCTCTCGGCAGATCGGCCGCTCGTATCCGTTCCCACACCTCCCAACGGTGGATTGGAACGGACGAATCAATGTCGAAGCCCAGCTTCACTCGGCCGCCGTTTATTTCGAGCACCGTGACTTTGAGCTGTTGCTCGAAGCCACGTGACCCGCCGACGACCACCCCTTCCTGACTCTTCCTCGATAAAACCAGCATGGTCAGTCCTCCGTCCTCATGACTGGGGAGGCGTCCCGTTCCCGCTCCAACTTTCGCCGCCCATAGCGCGGGCGAGCAGGAACACTTGCACTATTGTGCCGTCTGTGAATACCTGCACGACGTTGCCTTTCGCTGTCGCGACTTCCGCGGACACTTCGAGCACTTCGAATCCGGTGATTCGCTTGATCTCCTCGCGGAGTGACCCGGAGGAATTGATGAACAATTGCCGATGAAATTCCTGCAGCTTCGCTGCGCCTTCCGGTGTCTTCGCGAGGGCCTTTTCGGCCGGCGTAAACGCCCCGTGCAACGTGATCACGAGCATGTTCTCAATCAGGTTGGCGTTGACCGATCGAGGTGCGTGGCCGGTGCGCCGCAGCTCGAATTCGCCAGCCGCCTGCGCGATCTGCAGCGCCATCGTCGAATTTGGGGCGACCATTGTGTCGATCCTTGCCGTGCCAGGCGTTCGGCCTTGCCACGAAAAAAGCCGGCGAGGTGGCACACCCTGTGGTGTGCCACCTCGCCGGCTTACTCGTTGACGGGCCCCCCGACATGGCCGGGTTACCCCTCATCTAGTCATCCGACGCCTTTACACTATATGATACGGGTTCGTCGGACATTTGCGAGTTTGTTTGAATATTCCTCAACCATAATGTACCCTGCGCCACGCCCGTACGTGACCCAAGTCTGGTACGAGCTGCGCTTTCTACTGATTTACGTGGCATGCGTGGTCGGCTCGGGTATGATTTCCCCAGACAACTCTATGAGCCCGGGCTGAATCGCCAGCACCGGCTTCAACCAAACCTCAGCTGGTGCTGCTAGAACGGATTCGGAGTATTGCTTGAGGGCGTCATGAAATCGCAAGGAGAGATCGAAGCCGCCATCTGCACCGGCGTGGCCCACTTTGAGCAGGAGTACATGGGTCGAGGACCCAAGGACATTCACATGCAAACGTCAGCCCATGTATTACGATCATGCTGCCAGAGGAGGATTGAGAGCTGGCAATTGCTTTCGTCGCAAATACGGCCTAGAATTCAGATGCTAGACGCGCATCGGCTCCAAGGCTCGCAATGGCTTTGGGGCCGATTCACTTATCAAACACTTCCAACGTGTTACGAACAGTACAATTAGACGGCCGCTTGAGTTAAGGTTGGCGCGCCTAGCATTGCGCCTTCCGGTAGTCATCGTGGTCGCCGGGGTGCGCGACTTTGTCACTCGAATCCCCGCCTAGTCTCACTACTACCCTTGGTTGCGCCGGAGCGAGAATGATGAATGCTTCTGACCTCGTGAAATGGTACGAAGGATTGGCCGACGGTGTTCGTGCCGAGACGGAGGGCGAAATCCTGGATCAGGCACTTGCTCTGTTGCAAAGCAATTACATTGTCGCGGCGGCCGTCCTCGCTGGTGGAGCATTAGAGACGCATCTGCGACATCTTGCCATCACGAAATATGGACTCACCGTCATCGGAGACGGGACGATAAGCGAATACGACGCTGTCGTTGCTCAGGCGCGCAATAGTGGTGCGCTGACGACGTACGGCGCAACAGATTCGAAGCTAATCGCAGGATGGGGAGGAATTCGCAACGAGGCCACGCACAGTCCGGTGTTTTTCGTTCGGTCGAGCGATGACGTCAGACGAATGATCGAAGGGATTCGGGGATTTATGGCGCGAACATCGTGAATGGCCCGTCGCGACGGCCGAACAGGTACAAGACGACGGGATAGCAGCGCTGGCTGCGAAGCGATCGCTGGCGCTGCTCGAATTCCTCGATCGAAAGGGGCGGGCTTTCAACGCCGGTCAGATGGTGACGGGCGGCGAGGGTCAGTTCGATCACGTTGCGAGGCGTGGCATGCGGTCAGAGTAGCACGGGCCGCCCGGCAGTGGAAATGTCAACGCTAATTTCAACACTATACTTGCCGATTCGACCAGCGCACCATCGCCGCTCTCTTCGCGCTTTCGGATCGTTGCTTCTTGGTCATAATCGCGGCCCGCACTTTACCGCCGATTAGACCGCCGCGCCTGCCCAACGAAACCGCTGCCGGGTCTTTCCCCGCGCCCGGGTCAGGTTCCGGCGTCACGTTCCCCGTCGCTATGTCCACGATGGCCTTGCCGAGCTGGTTCGTGTCGCGAGGCAGTTTGCGTGAGCGCTTTTGCATGCCCCTATTATGGCTATCGAACCGGCCGCAGTCCAGATAGAATTGTCGTCGGAGGCACAATGTCTAGGCAAAGACGTGTTCTCATCGTCAGTCTCGCGATGCTTGCTCCCCCTACTTTCTTTTTCTTGGCATCATTTCCTCTTAGTATTTTGGCTGCTACAGATCAGTATGTCATTATTCGGCCCCACGCGACCCATCGAGCACGGCTCGCGCTTGGCCCTGAAATTCAAACTTGCCCACTACCTCGCCACCTGCGAAATCGCGGGTCATAAATGTGCGTGAGCAAGGGTTGGTGATACACCCTCTCTTCCTTCGGGGGGCGGCCGGCTCTGTGGCAGCGTAGCCGGTCGCTCTCTTTCATTTCTCATTTTCAAACCGACCTGACCCACTACTTGGTTGCCAGTCAACCCGTAGACAGTTTCATCAATGACGGAATTCGAGACTTCGCCCATCGCCAGCTGCACCGGCCCCGGCCTGCCACGATCGACGCCGCGGCTGGCCGCGGATGCAATGCATAGTCGTAGTGAATTCACTACGATCGAATTCGGCACCCAATAAACTCAAAAACCGACCGACGATCCGATGCTGCGCGCATATCCTCACCGCAATTGTCCGGGCTGCGGTCGAGGCCCGCAAGAAAGGCGACGATCCGGCCCGCGTTCTGGACGAACTGAAACGACTGGCGACGAGGGAGGAGCTGCCGTCGCCATCGACCATGGGTGACGATCGCAACGGTATAATGAGCGGAGCGACCGCAAGTAACAGAGAAGCCCATGTCCGCACCAAGCTACACCGACAAGTCATGCATGTGGGCACTCGAACTCGCGGCCACCGCCGACAAACCAAGAAGCGGCGTAATTGAAACGGACGATCGAGGCGTATACGTCGTATTCGGGCCGGAGTTGGATTGGTCTCGCGTCAGCCACAGGCTCGGCGTCGCCGGGATTGCTGCCCTTGGTGTTGGCTGTTCCGGATTCCCCAACGGCACATTTGCGATCCTTGTCCGTGCCAATGATGCGCGCGCGCTCGAATGCGTTCGGAACGCGGCCGGACCCTAATCCTTCCCACGCAGTTGCAGGTGCACTCGCGCCACATCCATCATGTAGTCGCCGATCGGATATTTCTCGACCGCGTTTTTGATGAATTCTAACGACTTCTGTGGCTCGCCGGACGCTTCATAGTACATGCCAACGTAGTAGTTCGCATAGAAGCGACGCGAACGACGCGCGTCGTCTCCGAATGTCCCTGCCTCGGCAGAGGTGAACACGTCCGCAGGTTTTACGTCACCCTTGAACAACTGATAGATTTTCATCATGTAGTCGCCCCGCGAGTCCTGTTTCACTGCCAGGAAGTTGTCGCGAGCTTTCTCGAGTCCTTTGACGCGCGCGTTGCACAAGAAATGCCAGACAGCATTTTCAACGTCGTTGGGCTCGCGCTTGTCCGAGGTAGTGAATTGCGCGCCCCCGTCCGAGAATCGCTCGGCGTAGTACAGAGACAATCCTCGTCGCCAGTGCGCCGGGCCGACCTCGGGTTCGAGTTTGATCTGTTCGTCGTAGTCCGCAATCGATTCCTTGATTTTCCCGAGTTTGAAGTGGGCGGTGCCGCGTTGCTCGTGCGCCGGAGCGAACCGTGGGGTTATTTCCAGAGCCTTCGTGAACTCCTCGATTGCCAGCTCGAACTTTCGCTGCTGCATGAAAATGCTGCCGCGCAAGAAATGTCCTTCGGCGCTTCCTGGAGCGGCCGCAAGCGCGCTTTCGGTCAGCGTCAGAGCTTTATCGTAATTCCTCTTTTGATATGCCGAGCGAGCCTTGTCCAGCAGATCCTCGGCATCTTCGGCGAAAGCCGTAACCGGCAAAAGCAACAGCGAAAATAGAGCGAGCGTCCTCATGATTTCTCCAAAACTCGAGTTTACCTAACCAAACGCCAATCCCGAACGCCATTGCAGACATTCAGTCGAGCAGCATTGTAGCCATTTTTGCAAACGAGTCGGATTCGCGGGCGGCGGTGAGATCGCATTCGCTTTAGGTTATTTAGACTCGACCTACTCACTTTGCCGAATCTCAATGTGACCTCGCTTTAGCCCACGACGATCTCAGCTTCCATAGCTGTGTGCGGTTGCTTCTGGTCGAGGGCTGGAGCATAGCTCAGCGTCAACGAGGGCGGGGAGGTTTTCTTTGCTTTTCCTTCCGTCGAACAAAGACGCAAAGGCGAGGAAGAAATAGTCTACTCAACACGAAAGCACGAGGAGGATTGAATCATGGCGAAAACCGACGACCTAAAGGCAGCTCTGCATCTGTTGGTGGTGATCGACCACAAAGAAGCTAAGGTCTACCGCACGGAGGTCCACGGGGCCGTGCCCGTGAGTTTTGCCCCCTACGACCCGCACGGGTACAGAAAGCACCTACATTCTGCCCATGAATGGACGGACGGCAAGCGTCAGCCGGAACGGAAGAGTTTCTACGAAGCCATCGCCAAAACCTTGTTACGGGCCGATCAAGTGTTGCTGTTCGGGAGCGGCACGGGTCGGAGCAGCGCTATGGAGATGTTGATCGCCGACCTGAAGGCCCACCACCCCGACGTGGCCAAGAAGATCATCGGGTCGATCGTCGTGGACGCCCACCATACGACCGAGGACCAACTTCTTGCCAAGGCCAGGGACTTTTACACCGAGTACAACCGGAAGTAATCCAACAACCGTGGCGGCGCGGCGGTTGCTCCAGTCGGGGAGACTCGCCATGTGCGGTCGATTCACCAGCAGCGTCGAGCCGAGCGAGCTTGCTGAAATACTCGGCGTTGAGTCCATCCCCGAAGTTCGCAAGCGGTACAACGTCGCGCACGTAGTCGGCGTTGGCTGCCCGCGTCGACAAAGGCGAAACGCACGAAGCGTCTCGCACGGTCCGTAGAAATCGCAGCCGAACCACTGACGAATCTGTCAGTGTTGGAAAACTGTGGAAACTTACCAGTCGGGTGGATACCATCCATTCCTGAATTCACGGACAAGAGCCTAGAGGGTTTTCATCCTCGGCATATGGGTTTGATTCGTTCGGGAGCGCAAATGACTGCTTCAATGGTTTGTCGCGTCCATTATTCAGCGTTTGCGTTGTTGCTGTTGACGACGGTGGTCTCAGCCGGCGAGCCGAGTGCTCGCTGGAGAATTGAGACTTCGGACCGGCAGAAAATCGACGCGCGAATCCGGTACGAGATTCACACGACAAGTTACCTTGTTACCCGCTGGCTAGCGTTCATGCCTGAGCCGCCAGAATTGCCCTCGCAGACCGTTGCCAAAGTGACGGGCACGCCAAATTCAAAGGTGGTCGAGGAGCGGAGCCCTATCGCCCGAAAGGTTCGACTCGTCGATCTGCCCGTCAGCGACCTGTCCCTCGCTCGTAAGCTCCAGCTCGATCTTTACGTCCAGGCGACACTTCGCGCGCGCCGGCTCGTTGCCCTCAAAAACGGCGAGACCTCGCCCAAAGTCGTGCCGCTCACGCAAGCTGAACAAAAATACTATACGTCGGCCGGAACGAGCATTGATTTCAATGTGCCATCATTCAAGAATTGGCTCGACAAAAAGCAGCTACACCCGAAAAAAGGCGAGCTGCCGATGCAATTCGCTGAGCGCGTCCTCGAAGTCATCCGCTCGGACTACAAGTACAAATTCACGGTGGGCGAAAAACGCGCATCCATTGTGTGCGACCAACCGACGGGCGATTGCAGTTGCATGAGTTACATTTTCGTGGGCGCGATGCGGGCAAGCGACATCCCGTCACGAATGCTGGTCGGTCGCTTCGCCAAGCCTCGGAAGGAAGGTGTAGGACCGTCCGACAATCAGTACGACCAGCCGCATGTTCGTTGTGAGTTCTACCTGAAAGACGTCGGTTGGGTTCCGGTCGATCCGGCATTTGCGAACGGGAACAAGGTTAAGAAGGTGCGTGACTTCATCGGAAATGATTTGGGCGACGTGCTGGTGCTGTATGTCGACATCGATCTTCAGTTGCCCTTTCCGGATAAAGTGCGGCCGAGTCCCGGTATGCAGACGCACCCAGCATACTGGGCGTTTGGAAAGGGAAAATTTGACGGCGAATACGGCGACACGGGCTGGGAATTGACCGCTACCCCCATAGCAAAGACTTCGCGCTAGCATGGCCTGGAGCAATCGGTCCCGAGATTTTCTTGGGAATCGCTGAAGCCGGCGCCAAGGTCGTTCCTGGTCGAGAACGAAGTATCGACCGTCGTGAATTCACCGAAGACTGACAAGCCAGTGTGCATTGAGCAGGTTGCATAGCGCTGGACGCCTTTTTGTTCGAGGTCGGCAAACCCACGAACCGCCTTTTTCAATTGCATCATCGCGTAGTCATGGCTGTTTCTGAAATCGACAATGCCTGTGGCGTCTCGTTCATCTGGGGTGCCGCGACAAAATGAAGCCATGCGGGAATTCGCAAATGATCAAGCGCCAGCCCTGGTTCGATCGCGAGTTCCCAACTGGATTGGCTGTACATCTCTTGCCGGTTCTCGTCGAAAGACTACGCGGCACGCCGGCACGATTGGATGAGCGCTTGTCCGGCGTGCGACGCGATCTGCTGACTCGTCGGATCGGAGATACTTGGTCAATTCAGGAAAATGTCGGCCATTTGCTGGATTTGGAACCTCTATGGCAACGACGGCTGGATGATTTGAAGAAGCGCCTGCCCGAATTAACGATGGCTGATCTGACCAACCGCAAGACGCACGAAGCGAATCACCATGCGACCCCATTGCAATCGCTCGTGCGTTACTTTCGGCAAGCGCGTGAGGTGACGGTACGGAAACTCGAAACCGCGCCAGAGGAAACTTTGAGATTCTCAGCGATGCATCCTCGACTTCAGATGCCCATGAATATCGTCGACGTGGCCTACTTCGTAGCCGAGCACGACGACTATCATCTGGCGCGGATCGGCGAATTACTACGGGAAACGAGTGAGGCCCAGTAGCTCGCCGAGTTGTCGTTCACTTTGCCTGCTTTTTCAGCACGATGTACATGATCATCGACCAGTCCGGCGATTCGAACTTCGCGGTCTCAGTCGTTGGCCGCGAGGGCCTTTTCGATGGCCTTAGTCAAGTCCTCGTGCGCCTTCTCGCGGTAGCCCCACTCGGCGTGGGCGACTCGGCCGTCCTTGCCGATGACGTAGACCGTCGGCAGCGTCTTGGCCTGGTAGGCTTTCTCGGCTGCGCCGTCGTCCAGCAGTAGGACATATGTGAAGCCGGTTTTCTTGAAGTAGGCCGCCGGGTCGAGCTCGGGGTCGTTGATGGCCACTCCGAACACGGCCACCGCGCGGTCCTTGAACTGCTCGTGTAGCTTCTGGAACGCGGGCATGGCCTTCTTGCAGGGAGCGCACCAGGTGGCCCAGAAGTCCAGCACCACTACCTTGCCGCGGTAGTCGGCCAGCGAATGTTCCTTGCCGTTAGGGTCCTTCAGCTTCCACGCCGGGGCCGGCATGCCCACCGCGAGTAGGTCGCGGGTAATCGGGCCGTTGGCAGCCGTGACCGACTCGGTGTAATCCTTCGGGGTGGTGAAGCCAAAATCGGCCGAGATCGCCGGATCATTGACGCGCAGGATGCGCACGGCCGAGCCGTAACTGCTCGATTCTGTGCCGCGCGGCAGGAAGTCTTTCATTCCGATGAGCAGCGTGCTGGTGAAAGACTCCTTCGCGCCAGCGGGGTCCTTTCGTTCCCACTCAATGCGGATTTCGTAGCAGCGGGTGCCGAGCACGTCGCGCGTGCCCTTCAGCTCGAAGCTCTTGCCGCCGCTCAGCATCATGTCGAACGGCGTGACAGCGGTGAAATGCCCGTAGCCAGCCATCGGCGCGCCGATCGCCGGCCCCATTGCGCCGGCGGCCCGCTCGTCGGGCGACTTGACGACGCGGACCGATTTCCCAGCGTGATCGACGCCGCGAAGCTCCTTGCCGTCATAGGCGATGGTGAACCTGCGGGCCGGCTCCGGCGCGGAGCGGTCCTCAACCTCGATGAGGTAGCGCGCCGGACCCATGCCACCGGTCGGGACGTCGGCCCGGGCCTGGCGGATGTGAGCAACCGCGGATGGCGGATCGCCGATCCGGCCGCTCTCTGCTTCATACTCGATCGCGCGGACAGCGCGGCACGTTTCGGCGGCGCGGCGCATCACCTCGCGGCCGTCCTTCAATTCTTCTGCGGGGGGTGCCGGTTTATCGGCGGGACGATTCCCGGGGCGCAAGGCGGCGAAGACGCCGCCGGCAAGGACGACGGCCAGCTCCGCCGCGATGAAGACCTTTCTTAGATTGCCGGAAATGGCGTTGATTACTCCCTGCGTGATGGTGTCCACCGCCCCGCCCGGGGCCGACTCGTTCAGTGCAAAGGTCGCTCTCAGCAATTCGCGGGGGACCGCATTGACGTCCGTAGCGGCGGCGAGGGTCGGCACGAGGGAGGCGGGCGCCGCGGCATGGCGCGTCAGCGCGCGGGCGAGTCGGGCCTTGCCCCGCGCCAGCCGGCCCGCGACGGTGCCCTCCGGCCAGCCGAGCTCCCGGGCCGCGTCCCGGCGGGTGCGGCCCTGAAGCTCGCAGAGCACAACTGGCAGACGGTACTTCTCCGGCAGGCGGGCCAGCTCCGCATCGAGCAGCGGAAGCAGCTCGTTCTCAGCAGCGGGCGGCGGGGCCGACACATCGGCATCGCCCAGTGGCACTTCGCGATTCTGTCGGCGAGCGGCGATGCGCCGGCCCTGCAGTGCGGCCCGCAAGGCTACACCGTGCAGCCAGCCGGCGAGTCCCTCCGGCGGCCGGACAGAGGCGGCCTTGCGGGCGAGTACGAGAAACGCGGCCTGGAAGGCATCCTCCGCGTCATGGTGCCCGAGCAACCGTCGGCACACGCCCCAGACCATTGTGCCGTAGCGGCGCACCAGCGCGGAGAATGCCGCACCGTCGCGCCGCTCAAGGTAGAGGCGCAATAGCTGCCCGTCCGTTAAGCCCGCACCGTCGCGGAGCGCTGCGGCCCGTAGCGGCCGCCCAGCGTCGGTCGTCCGACTGTTCGACATCCACTCTCCTGCACTTTTTGGCGGCACCCGCCGCCCTACAACTTATTTCCGCCTATTACACGCAAATTGGTACAGTTTTTCTGCGGGCGATCGAAGAGCATCAGTCAGTTCCGCGAAGCCCATCGCAGTGGACGAGCACCAATTACTAGAGCAATTCGAGGCGGGACTACGAGGAGTAAAGGAGAATGCCTCGCCGCGGGAACTTGACGCGGCTACGCAACCTTCAACTGCACGGCTGACACATGGCAGACGACTGACGGCAACGCAGCCACGACTCGATTTGCCGCGCACGGCAGTCTTCCGTAGAAATATTGCTCAAACAGTTCCGGCGCCTGCGGTGAGTCTATGGCGCTGCTGCCCATCCCCGGTCGAAAGATGAAGTGCTAGGACGCAGAGATTCCGAACCGTGGCAATCAACACTGAATGCACTACCCGTATATGGCCGAACCACGCGCGGCATTAGGGTACGTGCAGGCTGGCTGTGCCGAGTAGCGTGGTTTGTTCGTCAACAGTGCGAAGCCGGTACTTGCCCGGCGGAAGCATCAGAACGCCCGGCGCCTCGGGGCGGTCCAGCAACATCTGGTCGGCGGGGATCGCGGAATCCGGCTCCCCCTCGAAGAAGGCCTGAACCAGGCGCTTTCCGCGGCCCGCCCGCATCGCCTCGGGGATCGGGACCTGCTTCCGCCCCAAAGTCGTGACCATCCAGTCCGGCCGGCCGTCCCTCACTTCGAAGCGCGGCCAAAAGACGTACGCATCGCAAGGTTCAAATCCAAGCGTTCGTCCGGTCGATTTGTCGACGAAGATCGTCGGCTGCTTGAGTAGACCGCGAGCGTCGGCGGCGCGATACCACGGGTGCTCTTCTTCCCGCGAAAGGCGCTGGCTCATTGTCGGGGCGTATACCGTGAATGGGTCGATGCCGGTGACCTTCTTCAGGACGGCCGCCATCGGCGTCCAGCCGTCCGGGGCCACGATCTCGGAGGCGTGGAGGCGGCCAGCGATGACGAACACCTTCGCATCCTTGTCACGGTCGAACACCCGCGCCTTGATGTTGGCGGCCTGCGTCCGGTCCCGGAAACTGCGGTCGCCCTCCGGGCCACGCTCGCTTGTGTCGTAGGCGATCAACCGGTAGCCGAGCTGCTTGGCGGTGCGGACCGCAGTGGCAAAGACCGGATCCCTGAGGTAATAACCGGATGCGTACTTCGGATACTCGAAATTCGGGTCCATCACCCCATCGGCGAAAGTCTCGGCGGCGAGGTAGCGATACCCTTGCTACCACAGCCTGCGCAACAGCGGCTCGAATAGGGACCGGGTTTGCGGAAGGTGGTGCTCCTCCGCCCAGATAACGATGCGCGTCTTCTTAGCCTCGCGCCCGACCACGTCGAGCGCGGCTTCGGGCTCGAAACCGTCCGGGAACGCTATGTCTTTAACTGGTTTGCGGTAGATCGGCAGCGACATCGCCCGGACGCCGGCCATCGGGAAGCCGAGGAACTCCTCGAAGTTGCAGCGCACTTCGTCATAAACGCCGGCGAGAGCCTTGGATTTGCGGTAGCGATCCTCCAGCTCCAGCATCGCCGCGTAGCTCGCCAGAGGATTGCCGGCCTCCATCGCCTCCTTGCAGAGCAGCATGGGCGGAAGGAGCGGCGTATCGGCGCCCGCACCCGATGCGGGGTCCTTTTTGGGGGGCTGCGCCTTGGCCAGATGCCCGAGCACCAAGCCGGCAACAAACAACAAGGGCAAGTACCACGCTAGTCGCATCAACTCGCCTCCGCTGAAAACGAGCTGTTAGATCGCGGGTCCGCATGTCCCGTCGCGGTACAGTCTCCGGAATGGGGCGGTTCCGCCGATCCTGCGAACGAACCGGAAGGGCTATTCGTGAGGCGCGAGCAGCAACTCCCCATGAACCAGGAGAACCGTCCCAAACAGCTTGTGATGCTAGTAACAACAAAGATCAGAATCCGCCGCGATTAGCCGGGTTATTTGACCTTCACGTCGTAGCACCACAGCATATTAAGGTCGCGGATGTAGAGCCGGCCGTTTGCGATGACGGGGTATGACCAAGCCTTCTCCATGCCGCCATATTTTCGCTCCGGCAGGTTCGTCGGCTTGAATCGTCCCTTTTCGCGGTAGCCGTCGGGCGTCGCCTCGACCAGTGCGACCGTGCCGGATTCGCCGTGGATGTACATGCTGCCGTCCGCGAAGCAAAGTGCGCCGACGCCCACGGCCCGTTCGTTCCATCTCTCCTTGCCGGTAGCAAATTCAATGCAAACCAATGTCAGCCCAGTAGCGCCGTAGAGGTAGCCGCCACTCTCGATGGCGCCCCCGATGGCCCTCGGCAGCTTGGTGCGAAGGTAGACCGGCTCGGCGGTCATTGCGCCCTTCTCGGCCCTCAATTTGACGAGACTGCCTTTGCTAGTACCAGCGCAATAAATCATGTCGTCGTGGACTACAGGCGTCGGAATATTGGCCATGCTTCCCTTGGCGGTTTCATCATAGCGCCAGAGCAATTTCCCTGTCTTCGCCTCGACGCCGATCAGGCCGCCTTGGACAAGCTGGACGTACTGCTTGATACCGCCGGAGTTCACCACCATCGGCGAGGCGTAAGCCGCGCTATCTCCGCCCTCCACGGCGCACTTCCAAATCAGCTCCCCCGTTTGCTTGTCGAGCGCGACCATCGTCGCCTCCTTACCGCCAGGCGTGCAGATGAGCGCGTCGCCGTCGATGAGCGGTGATTCGGAGTAGGACCAGAAGCCAGGCTTACCGCTAAACTCTCCACGCAGGCTCTTTGTCCAGCGCAACTTGCCGTCGGACGTGTCCAGGCAAGCGAGATCGCCGTCGGAACCGAGGACGTAAAGGACGTTTCCGTCAACGGTCGGCGTCGAGCGTGCGGCGGGAAAGTTGTTGCGACCGACTTTGCCCAGACGGGTCTCCCAAATCTTCTTGCCGTCCTTAATATCCAGGGCCTGCGCGAATTCGTTGTCCAAGCCGATGTTGCTCAGCAAATAGATCCGTTCCCCCACGACAGAGGGTGTCGAGTAGCCGTATCCGATGTCGCTCCGCTGCCAAAGAAGACGAGGCCCCTCCTTAGGCCACTCTTTGAGCAAGCCGGTTTCCTGGGAAATGCCGTTGCGTTCCG
>Ga0207109_1008_pt1 | contig 47884 bp, 41 predicted proteins | sample Alteio_BWMinHeat_73_FD_153584 | JGI IMG/M metagenome (GOLD analysis project Ga0207109, IMG submission 153584) | Enriched cells from forest soil in Barre Woods Harvard Forest LTER site, Petersham, Massachusetts, United States -... | ecosystem: Environmental > Terrestrial > Soil > Temperate forest >... | reverse complement strand
TGGTTGGGGGTGAGGCCGACTTTGGATTTGAACCATTGGCGATGCCCGTCGACGAGGGTGACGGTGCTGATGGGGGTGCCGCAAATGTAGGCGGCAAGGCGGGTTAGTTCGTCGAAGGCTTCTTCGGCTTCGGTGTCGAGGATTTCGTATTGATTGAGGGCGCGGAGTCGCGCGGGTTCGTTCCGAGGTACGGGCGCCGTGATTGGTGACAGCTCTTGAACGGGGAGCATGGCGATAGGAGTGGGTGAGAGTAAATAGAAATACGTAGGGAAGATCGCATGCGGGATTTCACGGCGTTTGAAGGTCGTCAACACCTTGTGGAATCAGTGGTGCCGAACGACCCTTAAGCAGAGCGATCTTGCGGACTTGGGGCGCAGCAGTTCCTTCGGCTATCGCCTAGGATGAAGCTGCGCCCCTACATGACTGTGATCTGGGCGAACGATTTGGTGGCGGGGCGATTAGGGTTTTTGCGCTGGGGGTTCGGTTAGAGGGAGGTCGGCGGTGATGGGTGGGTGGTCAGAGATGCGGTCTTCGGGGGCGCTGTTCAGTTCCTGCATCGTTGTGGGATAGGTGGGTGCGAATTTCAGGGGTTGGCGTGAGGCGCGAGGATTTGTGGTGAAAGGCTTGACGATGATCCAGTCGAGTTTGAAGCGGCCGACTACGCCGCCGAAGTCGCGGTTGAAAGAGTAGGTGGGGACGAAACCTTTCCATTGGCGCTCGTTGCTGTCGGCGAGGGTGCGGGCGTGCGGAGGATCGGTGAATTTGCGTTGGCCGCGGAAGTCGAAGGTTCGGCCGTCGTCAAATCGGAAATTTTCGATGGTGTTGAAGAGCGGTCGCTCGCGATTGTCCCAAATGATCGGGAGATGGTAGGCGGTGGGATCGTTGTAGCCGTGGAAGTAGTGGAGCGGATAGAGCGCGAGTTTCCCGAAGCCGAGCGGATTGAAGTAGGAGACCACCTGCTTGATCCAGAATTGATAGTCGGTGATGCGCTTCATGATTTCGTTGCGGATGGATGTGGGCGTGTTGTCGCTGCCGGTGGTGTTGAAGTCCCCGGCGAGGATGACGGGATTTTGCACGGAGCGAATTTGATCGAGCAGCGCGGTCATCTGCTTTTTGCGGCAGGCGGGCGTGCATTTGTTTTCAAGATGCGCGGCGACGACGGTGACTCGGCCGGTCGGCGATTCGGGGACGGAGATGTCGGCGATGAGCGCCATCCGGCCACCGTGGCGGAGTTCGCGCTCGATACGCTCTTTGAATAACTTATCGGCGGACCAGCGGCGGCCCTGCTCCAGCGAAGAGATGGCGGCGTATTCGGTGACGTACCAGTCGTAGCAAACCGGCAAACGAAAAATGCGGACGTTGTGGAGCGGATAGCGGCTGAGGATGGCAGTGCCGTGGAGGCCGTGGTATTTGTCGCGATCGACGTGGAGGTCTGTCTGGAGGCGTTGATCTTCGCTGGCGTCGGGGAGGTGAACCTCTTCGGAGTTGAGATCGAAGATGGGATCGACTTCGAGGAATTCGACGCCGTAGGCGTAGTTCATGTGGAGGGCGGAGGCGAGGTCTGCGGTGACGTCGTCGTAGTTGGTGCGTTTCATGCCGAGGTCGGCTTCGTTGAGGATGAGGAGGTCGAGGGATTGCAGTTTTTGGAGTTGGGAATCGACGGCGGCGCGATGGGCGATGTGGTCTTTTTGATTTTTGGGATCGGCGGGTGATTCTGCGGGGGCGAGTTCGTTGAATTTTGTTGGGTCGGTGAGCGCGGCACGGATGAGATCGATGTTCAGGCCGCGTTCGATGTTCCACATGGCGACGCGAAGGGTGGGGCCGAGATTGGAGACGTTGGGTCGGTGAGGTCGAGCGGATGGGTCTTCGTGGAGGAAGGGAGTGGTGAGGAGAGAGTCGAGGCGATGGGCGAGGTCGCCGGTGGGGTCGGCGGTCTTGGAGAGAGTGACGAGTTCGTCGAAGGAGAGGAGAGCGGGATTTTCTGTGTTGGGGGCGGTCGTGTCGGGCAAGGTTTGGGATTCGAGGTGAATGATGGCGGAGTCCTGAGCGTCGGTGGGGAGGCAGAAGAAGAAAAGGAAAAGAGAAAAGATAACGCTGAGACGCAGAGGACGCTGAGGTGCGCGGAGAGGAGATGACAGGGGTTCGAACATTTTGCTAGTGGGGTTTGCGGCGGGCGAGTTTGCGCGGCTTGGATTTCGAACTCGATTTTGCTTTTCGTTTGGATGCGGTGGCGGAATTTGCGGCGGCGATTTTTTTGCGCACGCGCGGGGGAAGGATTTTGTTGGTGACTTTGTAGCCGGCGCGTTCGAAAGAGCGCCACATGTACCAACTGGCGATGGTGCGATAGGGACGCCAGCGTTCGCCAAAGGCGAGGAGTTCTTTGGGCTTGGGCATTCGCCTCTTGCCGTAGGTGACGGACCAGCCTTTTTTTACGCCGAGATCGTGGATGGGGAGGACGTCGGGACGGCCGAGATTGAAAATCAAAAACATTTCGACGGTCCAGGCGCCGATGCCGCGGACGGAGACGAGGCGTTCGACGAGTTCGTCGTCGGAGAGTTGTTCGGCTTGCTCGCGGGTGGGGACGACTCCTTCGAGAGTTTTCGCGGCGAGATCTTTCATGGCCAGGACTTTTGCGTGAGACAGGCCGGCTTTGCGGAGGGCGGGCGTTTTGAGCTTCAACATTTTTTCGGGACTGGGAGGGCGGCCGTTGTCGCCGAGTGCTTTGACGCGCCCGAAAATGGTGGCGGCGGCTTTGCCGGAGATGGATTGGTAAGCGATGGACTCCATGAGGGCTTCGTAAGGAGATTGGGCGAGGTCGAGATCTTTTTGGAATTGTTTGGTGGCGAGGATGAGTTCGGCGAGTTTTTCGTCCTTCGAAGACAGATGAGACATGGCGTGGGCGAGATCGAAGGACAGGACTTGGGCGGGGGTGGACATGATTTTGTGATTTTAGCGCAGGTTGCGGCGTTGATGGGTGCGCGACGATCGTTAATGTAGACGCGCGATAGGTAGTCGCGGTGAGTGTATACTGCGCGCGAATTTCGGAGATGTGGCGTGGCGGAGCATTCGGTCATATTTCGCGATATTGCGATGGTGTTTGCGGCGGCGCTGGTGTGCGGGTTGGTGGCGTGGCGCATCAAGCAGCCGATTTTGTTGGGCTATGTGGTGGCGGGGCTGATTGTCAGTCCGCTGACGCCGGGATTGCGCGTGCACGACACGCATGTGTTTGAGTTGATGGCTGAAGTCGGCGTCGTCTTGCTGATGTTTTCGGTCGGGATTCACTTTTCGATTCCGGATTTGATGAAAGTGAAGTGGGTGGCGCTGATTGGATCGCCCCTCGGTGTCGTGCTGTCGGTAGCGCTGTGCATGGGTGTCGGTTGGTTGATGGGCTGGCCGGTGCTGCAAAGTTTGGCGGTGGGCTGCATCGTGGCGGTGGCGAGCACGATGGTCTTGATGCGGCTGCTGATGGATCGCGGCGAGATGAATACGGAAGCGGGGCGCGTGATGATCGCGCTGACGCTGGTGGAAGATCTGGTCGTGGTGATCTTGACGGTGTTGCTGCCGAGTTTGGCGAGCGAGGGCGGCGCGGATTTTGGGCAGGTGGCGTGGCGGATCGGCAAGGCGTTTTTGCTGCTGATTCCGATTGCGGCGGCGGCTTGGAAGTTGATGCCGCGGTTGCTGGCGCGCGTGGAAAAGACCGGCAATGACGAGATTTCGCTGCTGCTGGCGCTGACGGTCTGCATGGTTGTGGCGGCGGTGACCGAAATGGTGGGATTGTCGCTGGCGCTCGGCGCGTTTTTGGGCGGGATGCTACTCGGGAGCTCGGATTTTGCGAAGAAGCTGGAGCATCAGACGATGCCGCTGCGGGATGCGTTCGTGGCGGTGTTTTTTGTGTCGGTGGGAATGTTGATCGATCCGCGAACGTGGGGATCGGCGTGGCGGATCATTTTGCTGTTCGTGGCGCTGGTGCTGGCGGGGAAGTTTGTGGCGTGGTTTGGCGTGGTGCGATTGTTTGGGTATACGACATCGACGTCGGCGCGGGTGGCGATTGGATTGACGCAGATCGGGGAGTTTTCGTTCATCTTGGCGCAGGTGTCGCTGAAGGCGGGATTGATTACGCCGGCGATTTACAATGCGACGCTGGTGGCGTCGTTGGTCACGATTCTCGTGAATGCGATGTTGTTCAAGATTTTTTTGAAGCAGGAAGGGACGCTGGCGCAGAGAAGTGAAGAAGCGACGACGTAGTGAGGTAACGACAAAAGATGAAGATGTTGACAGTCGAAAGGCAAAAGAGGAGATAGTCGGTATTCGAATCGAATTGCGAGAATTTATTTTTGTAAAATAAATCGCGGGGCTGCTACAACTTGCTCTGGATCGGGAACGTGCGAACGGATTTTGCGTGTCCTCTGTGTGCTAAGCTCCCCGCGTAGAAATCCACGCGTAAAAACAACAAACAAGAACACCAGGCGAGAAGCCCTCTTCCCCTGTTTTCGCCCTCAACTTTAGACTGTCAACTTCTGCCGAATACTCGCTCGTGCGATCGCGCCGTAAGCACCTTTGGAATCTGCATTCGCAAATGTGTATGAAAACAAGGGAGTTCAAGCGGGATTATAACCTCGACGCAAGGTCAAGGAGGGGATAGTCTCGGCGAATGCCATTCCCTAAAACCTATCGCACGGCTCTTTGGTGGACTGTGATCGCCTCGGCTGCGTTTGCTCTTGTCGCCGGGAAAGGAACAATCCCTCGCATCTCGATTGTTTTAATTCTTTGTTCGGGGGTAATTGGAGCGCATTTAGTCGCATGGGAACACCAATGGCTGAAGGGTTGGAGAAAATTGTTTGTCATTCCGATAATTCTGCTCGTCGCAACAGCCTTCTTTTTTCTGGTTTGGCCACCTCACGGCATCAGCGTTACTCCTGATGTCGTTGTCTACGACCCTTCCGATACAAAAGAGAATTATATTTTCGCGATAAAGAATAACGAGGACGATCCCATCTACGCAGCAGAAATAAAATTCAAAATAGAATCCCCTTCGCTGAGTTTTGAGGACTTCGATATGTACGTCCCTTACTCAAGCATAAAACCAATGTATAGAAATTCACCTTTTTCCGATATATGCGGGGTGTTCGCCACGAATAAGGAAAAAAAAAACAATCATCGTCGTCCAAATTTTCTCTATGTCATCTCACGAAATTAGAGAAATAGGATTTACTCACGTCAAGGTTGGAGATGCTACGATCCGCGCTATTCCTTCTGTATTCAAAACAGCGCAACCATCCCGCATTGGTAACGCTAACCAACAAAAATGTACTTACTATGCTCCCGAAGAGGAAACAATTCTCCGTAAGGCGTTTACGATCTCTATAGACGGAAGGTTAGTTCCCCTAGAATTACCGCCTGCCAAAAATTAAAAGAAGGGGGATGGAGACTAGCCGCTGGCGGGATGGGCTAGGCGGGTTTCGGTTAGGTCGAGTTCGCGTTCCAGGCTGCGGAGGACTTCGTCGTTGATTTTGCCTTCATTTCGGAGCTGGACGGCAGTGTCGCGCTCGAGGCGAAGGAGATCGAGCGAGAGCGAGACGATGTGGCCGTGGTCGTGTGCGTCGATTCCGTGCTCTTCGTAGCTTTGGCCGGTGAGCGCGGAAAGCCGGCGTTTATATTTGGCGAGGACGTCGTCGTACGCGGCGGAGAGATGGTGCGAGTCTTCGTGATTTTCAGAGCGCAAGGTTTTGATTTGCTTCAATGCGGTTTCCAGGATGATGCGCCGCGCTTCGTGTTCTTCGACGGCGATCATGCTTTGGCCGGCCAAACCCAGTTTGCGAATGAGCGGCGGGAGCGTTAGGCCCTGCAACACGAGCGTGACGAGAATCACGCTGAAGGTCAGGAAGATAATCAGATTGCGTTGCGGGAATGGGCTGCCGTTGGAGAGCGTTTCGGGCAGCGCGAGAGCAGCCGCGAGCGCGACGACGCCACGCATTCCGGTCCAACCGATGATGAAGATCCCTTTCACGGGCGGCATCGGCTCGTTTTGATGGAAAATTTTCCGGCGGATGAGGTTGGCAACGAAAGCGCCGGGGAAGAGCCACGCGATGCGGAGAAGGATAACGAGCGCGCTGAAGAGTCCGCCGTAGAGGAGCAGCGTTTTCATCGAGTAGTCGTGAATGCCCGAAAGAACGAAGGGCAACTGAAGGCCGATGAGGACGAAGACGAGGCCATTGATCGCGAATGTGAAAGAGCTCCAGAAGCCGTAGGCTTGCAGGCGGACTTGCGGTGAGAAGAGGCGGTTTTCGCGCCGGCCGAGATAGAGGCCGCAGGCGACGACGGCGAGAACGCCGGATGCGTGCGCGTATTCGGCGGCGAGATACGCGGCGTAGGGAATCATGATGCTGAGCGTGACTTCGATGGGGCCGTCGTCGAGATAGCGTTCGACGCGGTCGATGAGGAGCGCGATGAGCAAGCCGACGAGGATGCCGCCACCGACGAGCCAGGTGAGACGCACGAAGCCTTGCGCGACGGTCGGAGTTTCGCCGCGCACGACCATGGCGACGCCGAATTCGAGAGCGAGGAGGCCGGTGGCGTCGTTGACGAGGCTTTCGCCTTCGAGGATGTCGACGATGCGTTGCGGGAGGCCGAGACTCTTGGCGATAGCGGTGGCGGCGATCGCGTCGGTGGTGGCGACGACGGCGCCGAGGACGACGCCGAGGCGGAGGTCGAATGGGGCGAAGGAGTAGTTTGCCGCTTCAGCGACTCCCCAAACGGTGAAGCCGACGAGACCGAAGGCGAGAAAGAGGATGCTGACGATGTTGTATTTAAAGTCGCGCCAACTGGTGAACCATGCGCCGGTGTAGAGCAGCGGCGGAAGAACGACGAGAAAAATGACGTCGGGGCTGAGAGAGATATGCGGAATGCCGGGGATGAAGCTGAGGATGAGTCCGGCGACGACGAGGACGATCGGGTAGGGAATTTGGATTTTACGCGCGAGGGCGGCGAAGACCACGACGAAGAGGAGCAGGAGGAGAAAGACGAGTTCGACGGCGTGGACGCTGTTTCCTGTCATTCCGGGTCCCAGTGAGATTCTCCGTGGTCAGCCAAAGATACATGAGTCATCGCCGCGACGGAACCCGACGACGAATCGCACCGACAGGCGATTGATTGGAGTCGTCGTCACGATGTGGGTGGGGTTGAATCTAAACCCGCACCCTTTTGAAAACCAAAAAGGGTGCGGCACCCAAAGGCCGCGGTGGCGGGTCGAATGAAACGGGTGTGCTAAACTTTCGGGTTTATGCAGACGGGAATTATTGGACTACCACAGGTTGGGAAGACGACTCTGTTTCGGATTTTGACGAAGGCGAGCGTCGATGCGAAGGGCGGCTCGCAAGAGACGCGTGTCGGCGTGGCGAAAGTGCCGGAGCCGCGGCTGATCGAGCTCGCCAAGTTATACAACCCGAAGAAGATAACCTACGCGACGGTGCAGTATGTGGACCTGGGCGGGATTCAGGGCGAGCGGACGCGCGAGGCCCTGGCGTCTCTGCGCGAGGTCGATACGATCGCCCATGTGATTCGCGTGTTCGACGATCCGTCGGTGCCGCACGCGGCGGGGTCGATTGATCCCCTGCGCGATGCGACCAACCTCGAGCTGGAATTGATTTTGTCGGATCACGATCAGATCACGCGACGGCTCGAACGCGTTGAGAAGGATTTGAAGAAGAAGGCTGATCCGTTGCTCCAGCTCGAGAAGACGGTGCTGGATAAGTGCAAGGCGCACCTGGAGGCGGAAAAGCCGCTGCGTGAGTTGGAGTTGACGGCAGAAGAGCGACGGCCGATCGGCGGGTTTTTATTTTTGTCGGCGCGGCCGGTGCTGTATGTGCTGAACGTCGGCGATGATGAGGCGGACAAGCTGGACACGGCGGTGGAACGGCATAAGTTGACTTCGTTGGCGGGGAAGCCGAATGCGGCGGTAGTGGCGGTGTGCGGGCGGCTCGAAGCGGAGCTGGCGGAGATGGAAGAGGCGGAGGCGGCCGAGCTGTTGGCTTCGTATGGATTGAAGGAGCCGGGGCTGAACCGGTTGATTCGCGCGACGTATGAGCTGATGGGGCTGACTTCGTTTTTCACGGCGGGCGAGCCGGAAGTGCGCGCGTGGACGATTCGCAAGGGATCGACGGCGGTGAAGGCGGCGGGCGCGATTCATAGCGACATCGAGAAGGGATTTATTCGCGCGGAAGTTGTGCGGTGGAATGATTTGCTGGCGGCGGGGAGTCTGGCGGCGGCGCGGGAGAAGGCGCAGGTGAGGTTGGAGGGCAAGGAATATATTGTGCAAGAGGGCGATGTGATTCTCTTCCGGCATTCGGGATAAAGGCGAAGTAAGGAAGCAATGAGGTAACGAAGTAACGATCCGCACAGGTTGGATTTTGCCGAGATGGGGCGCAGCGTGCTGCGCCCCTACATGTTCAAGCGCGAGTTTGGGACGCGAACTCAAAGCGCGAAATTGAGCAGCGCAGAAAATTTGATGACGCATGATTTGGTATTTCGGGTGGGGTTGGCGGCGCTGCTGGGGGTGATGGCGGCGGCGGGGAATTTGATTGGCGGGTATTTTGTGGTGCGCGGGGACTGGTCGCGCAAGTATTTGCAGTATTTTTTGGCGCTGGGCGCCGGATACATGCTGGCGGTTGCGTTCCTCGACATTATTCCGGAGTCGGTGCGGCTGTCGGGCGAACGGGCGTTCCTTTATGTCCTGATCGGATTTTTCCTCGTACATCTATTCGAGCACACGATCGCGCCTCATTTTCATTTTGGGGAAGAGACACATCACGAAGAAGTGAGCCACGGGCACGCGCGGACGACGGTGCTGCTCGGGCTGGCGATCCACACCTTTTTTGACGGAGTGGCGATCGCTGCGGGCTTTCTCGTGTCGACCTGGCTCGGCGTGGTGATTTTCCTCGCGGTATTTCTGCACAAGCTGCCTGAAGGATTCACGGTGGCTTCGCTTGTTTTGGCTAGCGGCATGGGGAAGCGCAACGCAATCCTCGCAGCCGGGTTACTAGGGATAGCGACGCTGTTAGGAGTGGTGTTGACGAGCGCATTGCAGGGGCAGCTAAAGTACGCGCTGCCCGTGTCTGGCGGGGTGACCTTATATGTAGCGGCGTCGGACCTGCTGCCGGAGGTAAACCGGCAGCCCAACTGGCGAATGGCGCTGCTGGTCTTCGTCGGGGTTGTCAGCCTGCTGATAATGCAGGCCTTGTTTCACGTCTAGCCTTTCGCTTTAATTTCGCCAGAAAAATACTGCAGTCGATTGCAACTTCCTGACTCCACATGTGTTTGATACAGTGTGGCGACTATGGCCAGGTCGGACGTACAGCTGATGCTGGACGTGAAGGCGGGCGACGAACAGTCGTTCGCACTTCTCCTGCATCGTTATCGAAGTCCGCTGGTCAACTTCCTGTACCGGATGGTGCGAAACCGGGAGCAGGCCGAAGACCTTGCACAGGAAGTGTTCATTCGCGTGTATCGAGCGCGCGAAGAGTACGTGCCCAGCGCCAAGTTCACGACATGGCTATTCCGAATCGCGACAAACCTGGCGTTGAACTCGGTGCGAGACACGCGGCACCAGCGGATGGAGTTGTCGCTGGACGCGCCGATTACTACAGATGCCGAGGACGGCGACGAGAAGACACTCGATGTGGCGGACAAACATCCGGACATCGAGCAGCATCTTGTCGAAGAGGCGCGGAAACAGATGATCAAGCACGCGATCGACAAATTGCCGGAGAAGCAGCGTGCGGCGGTGCTGCTGCACAAGTATCAGGAGCTGGACTACAACGAGATCGCGAAGATTTTGGAGTGTTCGGAGAGCGCGCTGAAATCGTTGTTGTTCCGGGCGTACGAAACGTTGCGCGTGGAGTTGGCGCCGTTGGTCGCGGGTGCGAAGTCGTGAAGCGAGTTTGCGGCGGAGAGTTTATGAAGATTGGCGGAAGACCAGAAGTGAGGATGGCGTTATGAGTTGCAATCGGATGGAAAACCAGATTCTGCCCTATGTGGATGGGCGGTTGAAGGTTGGAGAAGTGAAAGAGATGGAAGCGCACCTGAAGACGTGCGCGGCATGCCAACTGCGCGTGAATGAATTCCGCGCGTTGTCGGGCTTGTTGGATGAGCTGCCGCAGATCGAGCCTTCGGGCGCGTTTGACGCGCGGGTGCGCGCGAGGGTGGCAGCCGAGCCGGTGAAGCAGAGCTGGTGGTCGGTGTTTGCGCCGTCACCGCGGGTGGCGTTCGCAGCGTCGATGTTGTTGCTGGCGACGGTTTGGTTTGGGTCGCGTCCAAATGAGACGTTGGTGCCGACGAATGGCCCGGAGCAGGAACAAGTCGTGAGTGATCTTCCGGTGCTGGAGAATATGGATGTATTGTCGAACTTCGATGCGCTGAGCGATTTGCCGCAGCCGGTGAGCGACGAGTCGAATCAGCAGCAACAGCCGGATACGAACACAGAGATGTAAGGTTGGCAGTGGAACGGGTGGCGAGTTTTTGCGATGAGCAACGTACGCAAATTCGGTGAGTGGCGGTGCAGGCTGGGCCTGTGCGGGACCCTTGCGCTCGCTGCGACGTTGATGCTGCCGCTTACGGCGCCGGTTGTGGCGTCGCAGCGACGGCCTCCTAGCAAATCAGGTGGGCCGGCAGCGGCACGACAGAATGCACGCAATGATCGGCCTCCGAACGCGAGGAAGGGCGGAGCGCAAACGATTCCGCAGCCGAAGACTGAGCCGAATCCGAATCGGCCGGCGACGACGCAGGCGAATCCGCAGGATCGGTGGCGGAGTATGTCGCCGGCGGACCGGCAGCGGGCATTGCAGAACGAGAAGCGGCTGCAAAGCATGTCTCCAGCGCAGCAGCAAGTGCTGCGTGACCGTGCGCAAGTGTGGAACCGGATGACGCCGGAGCAGCGCGACCACGTGAAGAATGATGTGTTACCGCAGTGGCGCCAGATGCCTCCCGATCGAAAGCAGGCGATCCGGAATCGGCTGCGGGTGTTGCAGAATATGCCGGAGTCGGCGCGGAACCAGCGGCTGAATGACCCGAACTTCACGCGCGGGATGAGCGAGGAAGATAAGTCGACGCTGCGGGATTTGAGTCATTTGCATGTGGGCGGTTCGATGGAGTAGAAGCGGAAAATCGAAACTGGAAATTGGAAAATCGCCGGAGTAGTTAGCCGGCGATTTTGCTTTTAGGGAGGATCGCTCCGCTACCGCATGAGGCAAATTGGACGTGGTCGGCGTTTCGCTGGGTGACCCAAATGACGGCTCGACATAATCGTTTTCGTTACAATGCTTGTTCGCACTTCGTGTGGGGAAGAAGGTCGGGGACGTGCCCAAGCGCTTTGGCGCATTGCAGCACCGGAATTTTCAATTGTTTATTGCCGGTCAGTTGGTTTCGCTGATTGGCACCTGGATGCAGTCGACCGCGCAGCTTTGGCTCGTTTATAAGCTCACCAATTCGGCGGCGTTGTTGGGAGTTTTCGGATTCGCGAATCAGATCGCGATTCTGCTGCTTGCGTCGGTGGGCGGATATATCGGCGACCGCTACAACCGGCACCTCGGTGTGATCTGGACTCAAACTATTTCGATGATTTTGGCGTTTACGCTGGCGGCGCTGACGTTCACGCATTTGCTGAAAGTGTGGCACCTGATCTTCATCGCGTTTCTGGTGGGCATCGTGAATGCGTTTGACGTGCCGATTCGGCAGGCGTTTTTGGTGCAAATGGTGGGGAAAGAGGATTTGCCGAATGCGATTGCGCTGAATTCGTCGATGTTTAACAGCGCGCGCGTTGTCGGGCCGCCGATCGCGGGGATTGTGATTGCGTACATTCATGAAGGGTGGTGCTTCTTCCTGAATGGAGTGAGTTTTCTGGCGGTGATTGCGGCGTTGCTGGCGATGCGGATTCCGAAATTCGAGCCGAAGGTCCACCACGGTTCGCAGACGCGACACTTGTTGCAGGGATTTCGGTATGCGATGCAGGACCGGCCGACGCGGGCGGTGTTGTTGCTGCTCAGCGTGATGAGTTTCTTTGGGCTTCAGTATTCAGTGTTTCTGCCGGTGTTTGCACGAGACGTTTTGCATCGAGGCGCGGTGGGGTTTTCGCTGTTGCTGAGTTATGCGGGGATTGGTGCGGCGCTGGGGGCGTTGCAATTTGCGGCGCGGAAGAATTTCAAAGGGTTGGCGAAGTGGATTGCGGGGATGGCGATTGTTTCGTCGGTGTGTTTGATTTTGTTTTCGTACTCGCGGGTGTTCTGGTTTTCATCGGCAGTGCTGTTCATTGTCGGATTTGCAGCGACTTCGATGATGGCGGCTACGAATACCACGGTGCAGAATCGCGTGCCGGATGAGTTGCGCAGCCGGGTGATGGCGGTTTACGCGATGATGTTTATGGGAGTGCAGCCGATCGGGTCGCTGGTGGCGGGCGGCGTGGCGAAGCATATTGGGGCGCCGCGAACGCTGGAGGTGTTTGGGGTGATTGTGCTGACGGCGAGCGTCGCGTTTGCGGTGAGGATGATGATGAGGATGCGAGCGGCAGTGGCGCCTGTGACAGGCGGATGACGGCGTTTCGGTTTTACGAAGGGTTGGGGCGGTAGAGCCAGTCGGGGCGGACTTCGACGGTCGAGGTGGCGCCGAGTCGGATCGAGGGCGGAGCAAGCCCCGCCCCTACAGCGGGAGTTTCGGGCGTGGATGAATTGATGGCGGCGAGGACGGCGTCGATTTTAGGGCGGTTGGGGGAGAGGGTGCAGACGGGGTCGGTGGCGGAGGCGTCACCCGCGAGTAGCAAGGCTTGGCAACGGCAGCCGCCGAAGTCGAGTGTGCGGCGATCGCAGGTTTTGCATGGATCTTGCATCCAGCTTTCACCGCGAAATTTTTGGAAGGCGTCGCTGGAGTGCCAGATTTCGGCGAGGGGTTGATCTTTTACGTTGGCGAATTGCAGGCCGGGGATAATTTTCGCGGCGTGACAGGGGAGCGCTTCGCCGCTGGGCGTGATCAACATTAGTTTGCGGCCCCAGCCGCCCATGCAGGGCTTCGGATATTTCGCGTAATAGTCGGGAACGACGGACTCGATGCGAATTTTGCCGCGGAGGCGTTCTTCGGCGGCTCTGATTTTGATGAGCGACTGATCGAGCTGCGCGCGCGTGGGCAGCAGGCTGTCGCGATTTGCGAAACCCCAACCGTAGTACTGCACATTGGCAAATTCGATGCGCGTGGCGCTCGACGATTCGGCGATTTTGAGCATTTCGTCGATTTGATCGATGTTGCGGCGGTGAATGACGAAATTGAGCGTGACGGCGACGCGGACTTTTTTCAGCCATTCGAGGACGCGAAGTTTTTGCGCGTGCGATTTTGTGCCGGAGATTTCTTCGGCGGTGTCGGCGTCGGCACCCTGGAAGCTGAGCTGGATGTGGTCGAGGCCGGCTTCGACGAGCTGCGCGAGTCTTGCTTCGTCGAGCGGGAGGCCGGAGGTGATGAGGTTGACGTAAAGGCCGGCGGCGCGCGCGGATTTGATGAGATCGAGAATGTCGGGGCGGGCGAGCGGCTCGCCGCCGGTGAAGTCGGCTTGGAGAACGCCGAGTTGCGCGGCCTGCTGGAAGACGCTGGACCAAGTTTCGGTGGGGAGTTCGGTGCTGCGGGCGGCGAGTTCGAGGGGATTCGAGCAGTAGACGCAGTGGAGGGGGCAGCGGTGGGTGAGTTCGGCGATTAGGGCTAGCGGATTGTGTGCTGACAGCGTCATATCGTAGGGGTTAGTTTAGCATTTCGAAAGAAACGGGCTCAGTGAGCGAACGAACACGACTGATGTCGATCTAATTTGAAGGCGGACTCGATGCGCAAACTATTGGGAATTGGGCTGGCTGCATGTTTCGGTGCGTTCTTGCCGGTCAGCGCTTCACGGGCTCCTCGCGCGGCCGACCAGGCCTCCATTCGGTCCCAATTGGTGGGAACGTGGGAATTGGTGTCGACCGAAGAGCGTCTGACAAACGGTTCGACACACAGTTATCCCGACACGGGCCCGCATGGGAAGGGTTTTCTGATCTATACGTCCGACGGGCACATGTGCGCCCAGCTTATGAATCCGGAACGACCGAAATGGAAAGACGAGAGTCGTCCGACGGACGCCGAAAAAGTCTCAGCGTTCGATGGGTTTTCCTCGTACTGCGGCGAGTATGAGGTGGACGAGAATGCTGCTGTTGTCTATCACTCGCCGAAAACTGCTTGGAAGCCCGGATGGGTGGGCACGAAGCAGCAAAGACCATTTACCTTACGCGGTGATATTTTGACCTTCGCCGGCAAAATAACCAGTGAGCCAGGAGTGGAGAGCTACGTGATTGTCTGGCGAAAACTTCCGGCACGCGACACTGGGCAGCGCTAGGACTCAAAATCCAGCGCGCGTTGGTCGTGGAGGAGTTTTAGATAGCCGAGAATGTCGGATTCGACTTTGGCGGGGTCGGCTTTGGAGTAGAGGTGCTGGAGTTCGGTGACGATCTCGCGGACGGTGCGCTTGCCGTCGCAGCGCTGGACGATTTCTAGGCTGGGTCCGTTTAGGCGCAGGGCGCGTTCGGGCATGAGGAGGACTTGTTGGTTGTTGTTTTGGCCAAGGCGGACGCCGGGGGTGAGGCGGGGATGGGAGTCGAGATTGGGGAGTTGTGTGTCGGTCATAGGTTTTAGGAAAAAACAGATCGTGGTTGAGGTTGAAATCGTGCGGGCCTGGGGCGCAGCAGTGCTGCGCCCCTACATGATCCAGCCGGCGCGGCAATTCTAGCCGGCGAAGATAAATTTGCGCGCCTGAAAACGAAGCGACGGATCAAGACGTTCGCAGCGGTCACTGTGAGTCCTTGGTGTTGGCTTTGGCGTCGGAGGGGACGAAGGCGCCTGGTGGGGGCCAGCCAGGGTTAACGTAGGCTTGGTGCAAAGCGTCGAGTTGGGCCCAGAGGATGTCGCATTTGGCGCGGAGGGCGTTGTGGGCGGAATCTTGTTCGGCGCGGGTGCGGGCGTGTTTGACGACCCAGGCTAGGGCGAACTCGGCGTCTTCGGGGGCTTGGGTCATGCGGCCGGAGAAATAGTCGAGGCCACCGGAAAGCCACGGGTAATGCTGGCGCAGGCGATCGACGCGCAGGGTGATTAATTTTTTCGAAAACATTTCGGTGAGGGAAGAGGCGACGGCTTCGGTGTGCGATTTCGTGGAGACGAAATCGACGTAAGCCTGTACGGCGTAACGCGTGGCGGGGAGGATGCCGTCGCCGCGGATGGCTTGATCGCGGGAGAGGCCGGTGGCTTCGACTAGCTTGAGCCACTTTTCGATGCCGCCGGGTTTGGTGCCGTCGCCGTCGTGATCGAGGATGCGTTTGCGCCAGGCGAGACGGAAGGCGGGGTCTTCGCTGCGCGCGAGAATCGCGGCGTCTTTGATGGGGATGCGGCTCTGGTAGTGGTAGCGATTGAGCGCCCAAGCCTGGAGCTGGCCGCGGGTGAGCTTGCCTTCGTGCATCAGGAGATGGAACGGGTGCTTGTGGTGATAGCGCTCTTCGCCGATGGCGTGGAAGCCGGCGATGAAAGCGGATTCGGAGAGGGGGGATTGATTTGTCGTTGCCGAGGACATCAAAGATCCACTCGCAGGCTACGCGATCGATCGTGCGGACTTGGGGCGCAGCAGTGCTGCGCCCGTACATGATCGTGCCGATGGCACAGAGATTCGTTCTTGGGCGTCAAAGTTCAAACTCCATGCTGTCGAAGGCGATTTCGAAGCCGGCGTCAACGACGGCGCGATGTTCGGGAGTGCGCTCGTCGAGGATCGGATTCGTGTTGTTGATGTGAATCAGGACACGGCGGCATTGCGAATCGCGCGGGAAGAGTTCGAGGAGGCCGTCTTCACCCGAGAGCGGGAGATGGCCCATGTCGCGCGCCTTCTTTTTGCTGCGGCCGGTTTTGATGAGTTCGTCATCGCTCCAGAAAGTGCCGTCGAGGAAGGCGATGCTGCTCGAGGCGGCGGCCTTGGCCCAGTCCTGATTGCGGCCGGAGATCGAAGGCGCGACGAGGATGCTTTTGCCTTGCTGTTCGAAAACGTAGCCGATGTTGGCTTCGTCGGGCGACAAGGTGCGCCGGACTTCTTCGCTGACGTAATCGGGATAAGAGCCGCCGAGCGAAATTGTCGAGACGACAAACGACGGCTCGTCGCCGGGATTTTCCGAAAGATGGATGCCGAGACGGCCTTTGCTCTTGAGGGGGCGCCACTGAACCGGAGGATCGGCGCGGTCGAGCACGTTGAATATTTTGTTTTCCTTTTTCAGGATGCGCTGGAGAGAAGCGGTGCCGAAGATGAAGAACGGCTGAAACTCACGCAGATGCAGCAGGCCCATGATTTCGTCGACATCCGCCGAAGGGAGAAATACTCCGCCGATCGGGGAGTTGGACGGCGTTTGTTCGTGCGGATTGAGCTCAGGCGTGCTGACAATTTGGGTTCGCAGATCCGGCGAAGCGCCGACGAGAAACCAGACTTTGCTGTCGTGAGAAAAGGCGATCTGGGTTTGCGTGCGTGCGGTGTGGCGGAATTTTGCGGTTCGAACGCGGCGGCAGTTTTCGCAGGAGCAGTTCCATTGTGGGAATCCGCCTCCAGCCGCCGAACCCAAGATTTTGACGCGCATGACGAGCCTGCCGAGACGCGGGGAATAGAGCGAAGCGGATTACCGATTTACAGTAGCCGAACACAAAAGCACCCGCTTCAGAAAGCGGCCGCTGCCGGCTTACTTGCTGAAAGCGGGAGCCGAAGGAAGTGAAATTCGATTAGAGCTCGGCGTTGGCGTACGAGCTGATTTCGCAGTTGAGGTCGATCTCTTCGTGCTTCGGTGCGGTCCATTCCATGGTTGGCTCCTTTGGTGCTTGGTACGACGAGAAAAGGATAACACGGGAGGCGGAGGAATATATAGGTGAGATTCGGTACGGGTGAGGGAAGCGTGAACCGTGTTTCGTGGCACACGAACAGAGGGCGCTCTTCGAGTTGGAGTTTGCGGTCGTTGTTGTGATTTGGATGTTGTTGAGTCAAAAGTCCTCGATCTGGGGAACGATCGCGGGTAGAGGGTGGATGTCGTTGTGGTGTGGGTGTTGTGGGGTCTAAACCCGCACCCTTTGAAAACCGAAAGGGTGCGGCACCCAAATTCCAATTTGGTCGTGGGCGGTTAGCGAACTTTTCCACACAAAATCACAGGGTGTTTTTGCGGTGCGCGCTCCGGTGTGGAATGGAGTGGCCGATGCGCGCCGATGCGCGCTTCGGAATTTTTGTTTTTTACGTGAAAAAATGGCGAAGACGAGACGAAAGCAATACGCGTTCGTGTCGCATCGGTAACGTTGAAGGCACCGGACAACCTTGGTTAAACAGAAAAAATCGGAGCGGCGAACTCGACCACAATTTGTAGATGTCCGCATAAACACTACACACAATTCATGGCGCCGAATTTTGCAACGGAAGGGTACAAAAAATTTTTTGGGTTTTTTCGAAAAAGATACGGATTTCCCTTGACAAGAATTTAGGAGGAACTATTATGTGGCCTCAAGTGGAACAAAGTGGTCGGCAGTAGATCAAAGTAGAGCAACTCGGAACGAATTAGAGGGCTGTGGTGCAACGGGGCATTCGATACCACTTCTTCTTCAGCGGAGACCCTAACTCGGTGTTTGTGCGCAGTTTTCGCCGACGGGTCGAAGTAAACGGGGCTTATGAAGCTGCGGGGAAACTGTCCGGCGAAGGTAGACGAGAAGGGTCGTCTGAAGATACCGGCCGTGTTTCTGGAAGGTTTGAAGGAATACGCCAGCATGCAGGTTTATATCACGAGCGTGGATGGCGTAACCGCACGTATTTATCCTTTGCCCGTTTGGTCGGGGATCGAAGACCGGTTAGCCGCTTTGCCCTCGCAGCATCAAGGCAAGCGCAAGTTTTTGATGTGGACCAGCTACTACGGACACCAGGCCGAAGTGGATGGGCAGGGAAGGGTGCTACTCCCGGGGTTGTTGAGAGAATCGGCGCATTTGAAGGCCGAGGTGGATGTTCTGGGGGCGTTGGACTACCTGGAAGTGATGAATCACTCCGGGATGGTCGATAAGCTCAAGAATGAACCACTTACAGGCGATGAGATGACGGCGTTGGGTGTGTAACAAGAAGTCGGGCCAGCAAGAAAAGGTCGGGGCCAAGTAAACAATTTGAGACTGGGACAGGCGCAACGCGGTTGCGGCGCGCGACACCGATGGTGTGTCTGGGCGGTAGCGGTGCCTGTTCGATGAAGCTGGGTTTGTGTCCAGAGCGTTTTCGAGAGGTTGAGTGAGGCGCGGTGGTAAGCGGGAATGAACCACATGTGCCGGTGCTGCTGGACGAGGTGCTGGAATGGCTGGACGTAAAACCGGATGGAACGTACATCGATGCCACGCTGGGAGCCGGGGGGCACTCGGCAGCCATAGCGGAAAGGCTAACGTCCGGAAAGTTGATCAGCCTGGACCAGGACGCACAGGCACTCGCGCTGGCAGCGGAGCGGCTGAAGAAGTTTGGAACGACAGTGAGGTTGGTGGAGTCGTCGTTCTCGAGGATTGCGGAGGTCGTGCACGAGTTGGGGATTCCCGGGGTGGACGGGGTCTTGGCCGACTTGGGAGTTTCGAGCATGCAGCTTGATCAGGCCGCGCGGGGATTTTCGTTCCGCGAGGCGGGGCCGCTGGATATGAGGATGAACAGCGGAGACGAGCTGACGGCAGAGGAGATTGTGAATCGATGGTCGGAAAAGGAAATCGCCGACACGCTCTATCGGGAAGCCGAGGAGCACGATTCGCGAAGGATCGCCAGGGCGATCGTGAAAGCGCGACCCATACGGGATACCGCGCACCTGGCAACGGTTGTGGCAGGGGCCCGAAAGCAATGGGGAAGGCAGAGACTGCATCCCGCAACAAAAACGTTTCTGGCGCTGCGGATAGCGGTGAATCGGGAATTGGAGGCTCTCGGGCAGTTTCTTTCTCGGACCCCCGCCACATTAATTTCTGGAGGACGCCTGGTGGTGCTGAGTTACCACTCGGGCGAGGACCGGCTCGTTAAGCGAGCGTTTCAAGAGGGAGAGCGTGCGGGCACGCTCAGGGTTCTGACCAGGCATGTGATCCAGCCGAAAGACGGAGAGATTTCGGCGAACCCACGATCGCGAAGTGCGAAACTGCGGTGCGCGGAAAGAGTGAGTGAATGAAGTCGAGGAAGAAGAGCAGTACGGTCGCAACACAGTTTCACACAGTAAAACGAATTGATAACTCAAGGCTGGTGCGGAATGTGCAGCCGGTGCGTTTGAGAAGTTTCTATCGCACGGCGGGGCTTGGCGCGCTGATCGCGGCGTGCCTGATGATGTACATCTACCAGCACTTCCGCTGCATCGACCTGAGCTTCCAACTCGAAGATTTGAAGGCGAAACAGTCGCTGTCGAGCTCGCTGAATTCGGAATTGCGGCTGGAGATTGAAGGGCTGCGCGACCCACAGCGCATTGATGTGATCGCGCGCCGCCAACTGGGCCTGACGCAACCGATGCCGACACAAGTGCAAGAGTACGACGCGCCCGCCGGCGCGGAAGTAGCGGCAGCCGGGTATGCCCGTCCGAATCAGGAATAGAGTTTCGACTGTCCCCGCATGGCTCCCCGTGGACCCCGTTTCTGACGGGGTCTTCACGGCAGAGCGGAAATCGCTTCTTCCTCGAATCATCTACGTAATCTCACCCGCGGTTCCCATCAACGATCAACCGGAGCGCCAGCCGACCTAGGATCCATGCCCAAGAATCGCGTCCACGCCGTTTCGAATGACCGCGCCACGGTCGATAGACTTGTCATCGTGGCGGGCGTGGCGATGCTCTGGGCGATTGTCGTGTTTCTCAGGCTCGGATATTTGCAGTTAGTGCGGCACGGCGACTACCTCGCGCGAGCGCAGAAACAACAACAACGCACGATCGACATTACGCCGCAGCGCGGAACGATTTTCGATCGCGCGGGGCATCCGCTGGCGATGAGCGTGCCGGTGAAGTCGGCGTTCGCGGTTCCCGCGGAGATCGCGGACGAATCGATGGTGGCGCATCTGCTTTCGGGCATCGTGAACGTGCCGGAAGATGTGTTGCTGCAACGGCTGCAATCCTCGAAGGGATTTGCGTGGGTCAGCCGGAAGCTTCCACCGGAAAAGGTGGAAGCAATTACGGCACTGAACCTGCGTGGAATTTATTTTCAGGATGAGAATCAGAGGTTTTATCCGAAGCGGGATCTCGCGGCGCATGTATTGGGGTTCGTCGATCCAGATGAGCGCGGGCTAGGTGGGATCGAATATGAGTTCGACAATCTGATTCGCGGCAAGAGCGAAAAAATTGTGGTGATGGCCGACGCGCGGCAACGCTGGTTTGATGGAAGCGAAGCGCAGCGCGAACGCGGCGCGAACGTCACGCTGACGCTCGACGAAAAAATTCAGTACATCGCGCAGCGCGAACTGGCCGCTGCGATTGCCACGACTCGAGCGCAGGCCGGCAGCGTCATCGTGATGAACCCGAACAATGGCGAGATTCTGGCGCTGGCGAATTGGCCGGAGTTCAACCCGAACACAGCGACTGCATCCCCTGCGGAAGCGCGTTTGAATCGATCGGTGAGCGTCGCCTATGAACCGGGATCGACATTCAAACTGATCACACTCGCGGCGGCTTTGGATCAAAACGCGATCAAGCCTGACGACATTTTTGACTGCGAACATGGCTCGATTTATTTCAACGGGCGGCGCATTCACGATCACAAACCATTCGGGGTACTGAACGTAGGCGAGATTCTGGCGAAGTCGAGCGATGTGGGAGCGATCAAGATTGCGCTGCAAGTCGGGCAGCCGCGTTTTTATGACTATATTCGCGCGTTTGGGTTTGGCTTGTTGACCGGTGTGGACATGCCGGGAGAGAGCCGCGGGATATTGGCGAAGGTCGATAACTGGGGCGCGACGTCGATCGCTTCGATTTCGATGGGGCAGGAAGTTGGAGTCACGCCGATTCAATTGGTTTCGGCGGTTTCAGCGATCGCGAATGGCGGGGTTTGGAATAAACCGCATGTGATTACGGAGATTCGTCGCGGAGGCAAGTTGGTACCGGCGACGGGGCCACTCGCTCCGGGAGAGCCGCGGCGCGTGATTCGCCCGGAAACGGCGGCGACGCTGAAGCACTTGATGGAAGGCGTTGTGTTGATCACTGGAACTGGCCCGCTGGCGCGGCTTGATGGCTGGACGACCGCGGGGAAAACGGGCTCGGCGCAGAAGATCGATCCGAATACGGGTCGCTATTCTCCGACAAATTTTATCGCGTCGTTTACCGGCTTTGCGCCGGTCAACAATCCGGCGGTGGCGATTCTGGTTTCGCTGGATTCGCCGATCGGGTTGCATGAGGGCGGACAGGTATCGGCGCCGGTGTTTAAGCGCATCGCGGAGCAAGTGTTGCCGTATCTCGATGTGCCGCGCGATGTGCCGCTGAATCAACGATTGATTCAAGCCGCGTACAAAAAGCAGGAAGCGATCGATGAGAGCACGCTGGAGGAATCGAGCGCGACGGATTTCAACGCGCAAGTGGACGAAATGCCGACGGAGGTTGTTCCTGCAAAGACAGCGCCTGAGCCGATAAAACGGCCGTCGGAAGTGATGATGGCGGTCGAAGACGGAGTTGATGTTACGGTGCCGGATTTTTCCGGGAAGACGATGCGGGACGTGACGACGATGTGCCTGCGTTTGGGGCTGGAGCCGGTCTTTAGTGGCAGCAATCTTGCTGTTGATCAAGCACCGGCTGCGGGAACGCAGGTGAAGAGCGGCTCGCGCGTGACGGTGCAGTTTGGGACGCCGCCGCCGGCGAGGGCTGCCAAGGCTGCGAGCACCGGAAAGTCACATAAGGCGGGGCAACGATAGTTTTTTTTTTGAAGTGAGCTTTGAAGTGAACTGCGGGAGAGCCGGTTCGCGGTTGGCCGGGAACGAAATTGAGCCTGACGCAAGAGTCTGAACGCAAAGCTGTTTCGAACGATGTGCCATCGACGCGAGAAGCGTCGGGGCCGGGCCGGGGCGCGCGGCCGCCTATGAAGTTGGCGGATGTGCTGAAGGATGTCGAAGCGGATTCGCCATCGAACATCAACGGTCGAGAGATGCGGCAGCTTGGCTGCGACTCGCGCAAAGTGCAGCAGGGTTCGCTGTTTTTTGCGCTGCACGGCGCGAAGACGGACGGCAACGCGTTTGTGAAAGACGCGGTGGAGCGCGGCGCGGTCGCGATTGTCAGCGAAGAGCGGCAGCCGGTGGATTTGCCGGAGAGAGTTTTGTGGATTCGCGTGCGCGAGGGACGCAAGTCTCTGGCGATCGCAGCGGCGAATTTCTTTGGACATCCCGGACAAGCGTTGAAGATGGCCGCGGTTACCGGGACGAACGGGAAGACCACGACGACGTCGATTCTTGATTCGATCATTAAGGCGTCGGGGGCGAAGACGGGACTTTTTGGCACCATTGCTTATCACACGCCCGCGGGCGACTATCCGGCTCCCAACACCACGCCGGAGTCCGTGGATTTGCAAGGATTTCTCGCGGAGATTCGCGATAACGGTGGGCAGTACGCCGTGCTCGAGGCGAGTTCGCACGCACTTTCGCTGGACCGGTTGTGGACCTGCCACTTTGCCGCGGCGGTTTTCACAAACCTGACGCGCGAGCACATGGACTATCACAAGAATTTCGACGATTACTTCGCCGCGAAACGTCGTCTCTTTGACGGGACAGGCGCGGGGGTTCCGGACGCAGCGATCGTCAACATTGACGATGAGTATGGGAAACGGCTGGCCGGATACGCGAAGAACGTAGTCACCTATGGACTCGATTCGTCCGCGCAAATCACGACGAAGAAATTTCAGCTCACGTTTTCGGGGCTTTCCTTCACGGCGCAAACGCCGAGAGGCAAAGTGCAGATTTCGTCGCCGCTGGTTGGGCGGATCAATGTTTACAACATTCTCGCAGCGATCGGCGCGGCGCAGGCACTCGGGCTGTCGAATGAAGTGATCACGGCGGGCATTCAGAATCTTGCCAACGTTTCGGGTCGATTCCAACGAATCGATCTGGGGCAGCCGTTTTTCGTTGTGGTCGATTACGCGCATACAGACGACGCGCTTGAAAAGCTGATTCACACGGCGCGCGAGCTGAATCCGAAAGGCCGCATCATCACGCTGTTTGGCTGCGGCGGCTGGAAAGATCGCACGAAGCGCCCGGTGATGGGCGAAGCTTCGGGACGGCTCAGCGATCTGACGATTCTCGCCAACGACAATCCGCGCACGGAAGATCCGCTGAGGATCATCAACGACATCATCGTTGGATTGCAGAAAGCGAACGCGAAATATCTCGTCGAGCCCGACCGGCAAAAAGGGATCGCGCTGGCGATGGATCAAGCGCGGCCGGGCGACATCGTGTTGCTCGCAGGCAAGGGCCACGAGGACTATCAGATTCTCGCCGACCGCACGCTGCATTTTGATGATCGCGAAGAGGCGCGCCGTGTGCTACGCGAACGCGGCTACGACGAACCGCCGCAACCGCAAAGTGGCGGCGGCAAAGAGTTTGGCACCTAGCTCGCTTTAGGTGATGCACAGGTCCGGAGGGGCTCGGTGCCAATGAGTGGAGCATCGTTACCATTCGTCAGGAGGAGCCCTCAAAACTGTGAAAACCGACCGGTCCGTGTGGTATCTCGGTAAGCGGAGTCCTTTGAGGCGTTTATGCGGTGGACGATTGCAGAGGTGGCTGACGCGGTGGGTGCTCGGGCGGGCGCAGGACTCGACCCCGTGGCAAGGCTGGCCGGCGTCTCGATTGATTCTCGGACGGTACGTGGAGGAGAGCTGTTCATCGCGATACACGGACCGAGTCTTGACGGACACGATTACGTGGAGGGTGCGCTCGGGCGCGGAGCCATCGGCGCTATGGTCGCGGAGTCGGCGGCCGGGCGATTTAGCGAGGCGGTTCGAGCGAAGTGCCTCGTCGTGGCCGACACCTTCGTCGGGCTCAAGCAGTTTGCGCGCGCGGTACGCGAGGAGTGGGGCGGGAAAATCGCCGGGGTCACGGGTAGCGTGGGAAAGACCACTACCAAAGAGATCCTGGCGGCATTGCTGGGCTCGCGGCTGCGCATCCTGAAGTCGGAAGGGAATTTTAACAACGAGTATGGGCTGCCGCTGACGCTGTTTCATCTGGACGAGACGCATCAGGCGGCGGTGCTGGAGATGGGGATGTCGCGGCGCGGCGAGTTGTCGCGGCTGGCGGAGATTGCGCGGCCGGATGTGGGCGTAGTAACGCGGGTGGCGCCGGCGCACTTGGAGTTTTTCTCTGGCGTGGAAGAGATCGCACTGGCGAAGCGGGAATTGATCGAGGGATTGAATGGGAAGGATTCGGTCGCGGTGCTGAACGCGGACGATCCTCTGGTAGCGGCGATGGCGTTTCACGCGCCGGGGCGGGTGCTGACGTACGGGATCGAGAATGCAGCGGATTTCCGGGCGGAGTCGATTGTCGATCGAGGGGCGCTTGGCTCGACGTTTGTTTTGACACAGTGGGATAAGCAGGTGCCGCTGGAATTGTCGCTGGCGGGACGGCATGTGATCGCGAACGCGTTGGGCGCGCTGGCGGCGGCAAGCGTTTGGGGGATTACGCCGGAGGAGTCGCGCGAGGTGCTGCGGAGCTTGCGCGCGCCGGCGATGCGCGGGGAGCTGCTGAAGTTCGCGAATGGATCGGCGGTTATCAATGATTCGTACAACTCGAGCCCGGCGGCGCTGCACGCGATGATTTCGGTGCTGGCGGCAACGCCGGACTACAAGCGGCGGATTCTTGCGGCGGGGGAGATGAGGGAGCTTGGTGTTACCTCGCCGCAGTTGCATCGCGAGGCGGGAGAGGTTGCTGCGAAGACGGGAAAGATTGATTGGGTGATTGGTGTCGCGGGCGATGGCGCGCAGATTGTGGAAGGAGCGGTGACGGCGGGAGTGCCGCGGACTCAGACGAAAGTTTTTGCGTCGTCGGGCGAAGCGGCGGAATTTTTGCGGGAGTTTTTGCAGCCGGGCGATCTGATGCTCGTGAAGGGGTCGCGCGGCGTGAAGATGGAGCGGGTGGTGGAGGCGCTTGTGGCGCGGCATGGTGATGCGAGCGGAGCGAGCGCGTCGGTGCACGAAGCCGAGAAGGTGCGCCACTAGATGCTCTACTTCATCCTTTATCAGTGGCTGCAGCGGTATTTCAGCCCGTTCAACGTTTTTCGGTACATCACGGTTCGCACCGTTTATGCGAGTTTGACGGCGATGTTTCTAGCGTTTGTGTTCGGGCCGTGGCTGATCAGAAAGCTGCGGGAAATGCAGATCGGGCAGTACATCCGCGAAGAAGGGCCGCAGGCGCACCAGAAAAAGAAAGGCACGCCGACGATGGGTGGCGTGCTGATTGTGCTTTCGACGCTGGTGCCGACTTTGCTGTGGGCGGACCTGACGAACGGGTTCGTGTTGCTGGTGATTTTTGCGCTGCTGGCGTTCGCGGGGATCGGATTCGTTGACGATTACGCGAAGGTTTCGAAGCAGCGGAATCTCGGGCTCACGAGCAAGCAGAAATTCTCGTTGCAGCTTCTGGTCAGCTTCATCGTCGGCATTGGATTGCTCGGGCTCGCGACGCGGGCGGCGTATTCGACGCAGCTTAGCATTCCGTTCGCGAAGCGGCTCCATCCCGATCTCGTCGTGCACGCGTTTCTCACGTCGAAGCATTTCTGGTTTCTGGCGTTCGTGCCGTTTCTGGTTTTTGTAGCGATTGTGATAACCGGATCGTCGAACGCGGTGAATCTCACGGACGGACTGGATGGGTTGGCGATCGGATGCACGGTGATCGCGGCGGGCGCTTTGACAGTGTTGACGTACGTCAGCAGCAATTATCGATGGGCGACATATCTCGATATCGCGTTCACCCCGCGCGTGGCGGAGTTGACGGTGTTTTGCGGTGCGTTGGTTGGGGCGTCGCTCGGATTCCTTTGGTACAACGCGCATCCGGCGGAAGTTTTTATGGGCGATGTAGGCTCGCTGGCGCTTGGCGGGACGCTGGGAACGATTGCGGTGATTATCAAGCAGGAGATTTTGCTCTTTTTTGTGGGCGGAATTTTCGTTGTCGAGGCGATGTCGGTGATTTTGCAGGTGGGCTCGTTCAAGCTGCGTGGGAAACGAATTTTTCGCATGGCGCCGCTGCACCATCATTTTGAGCTGATGGGGTGGAGCGAGTCGAAGGTGATTGTGCGATTCTGGATTTTGGCGCTGATTTTTGCACTGTTTGCGGTGACGACGCTGAAGTTGAGGTAGCGGATTCGTTGCGATGGAACTGAAGAACAAACGCGTGTTGGTGGTCGGGCTGGCGAGGACGGGCGTCGCGACAGCGCTGTTTTGCGCAGGACGCGGGGCGTATGTCACTGCGACCGAATCGCGGACCGAAGCGCAGATCGGTGAGGCTGTTGCGAAACTACGCGCTGCAGGCGTGACGTTGGAAGTTGGCGGGCACCAGGATAAGACTTTCGTTGAGCAAGACTTGATCGTGCCGAGCCCGGGCGTTCCGGCGGATTTCCCTCAGTTGGTGCTGGCTCGTAAGGCTGGAGTGAAGATTTGGAGCGAGATTGAACTGGCGTATCGATTTTTGAACGGCTCAATGGTTGGCATCACGGGATCGAACGGGAAGACGACGACGACTGCGCTGATCGAACATATTCTCCGCGGCGCGGGATTACCGACGATGTTGGCGGGTAACATCGGCACGCCGCTGATTTCGCTCGTCGAGCAAGCGAAGAAGAATACGGTGACCGTCGTTGAGTTGAGCAGCTTTCAGCTTGAGCTAATCGATACATTTCGTCCGAATGTCGGACTGTTTTTGAATCTGACCCCCGATCATCTCGATCGTCATCACACGCTGAAGGCGTACGGCGACGCGAAGGCGCGCATTTTTGAGAATCAGACAACCGATGATGTCGCGATCCTTAACGCGGACGATGCTGCTTCGGCGGCGTACGCGCCATTGAAGCCGCGGGTGTATTGGTTCAGCCGCAAGCAGCGTGTCGCGCAGGGCGCGTTTCTGCGCGGTGAAGAAGTCGTGCTGCGGATCGACGGCGAAGATCACACCGTGCTGCGCCGGGGCGAGATTCCGCTGGCAGGTGCGCATAACCTTGAAAATGTTCTCGCAGCGACAATCGCTACGAAGCTGGCTGGCGCGGCGGTACCGGCGATCGCAGCGGGAGTTCGCAGCTTCGCGGGAGTTGAACACCGACTGGAGTTTGTGGCTGAAATCAACGGGGTTCGCTACTACAACGACTCCAAGGCTACGAACGTTGATGCGACGCTGAAGGCGCTCGATGCGTTCCCAGGGCACATCCTGATCATTCTCGGCGGGAAAGATAAGGACAGCGACTACACGGTGTTGCAGCAGCCGTTGCGCGAGAAGGCGATTCTCGCGCTGTTGATCGGCGCGGCCGCGGAAAAGATTGAGAAGCAAATCGCGGGCAGCGTCGCAATCGAACGCGCAGGCATGCTCGAACGAGCTGTGGAGACCGCCGTGCATGCGGCGCATCCGGGCGACATTGTCTTGCTCGCGCCGGCGTGCGCCAGCTTCGACCAGTTTGAGAACTACGAGCAGCGCGGACGCATTTTCAAGGAACTCGTCCGCAACGCACAGAATTCGGAAGTCGGCAGCAGGAGGTAACGCATTTGCCGAGACAAGTTGAAAACGATCGCTGGCTCTTCGGCGTAACGCTGGCGCTGTGTTTGCTGGGAGCGGTGATGATCTTCAGCGCATCGGCGGTCACCGCCGAACATCAGTACGGGCGCCCGTATATCTTCCTGCTGCGCCAGTCGGCGTGGCTGGTGCTCGGCATCGCGGGCATGTTCGCGCTGATGCGCGTGGATTATCGGCGCTTGCGCGAACCGGCCGTGGTTTGCACCGCAGTCTGTGTCGTGCTGCTGATGCTTGTCGGAACGTTTTTCCTCGACAAATCACACGCGACGCATCGGTGGATCAAATTCGGCCCGGTCGGAATCCAGCCGTCCGAACTCGCCAAACTTACGATCATTTTGTACCTCGCGTGGTTTCTCGACATGAAGCGCCGAGCTGCAGCGCAGATGGAGTTCAACAAGGAAGATTTTCTCCAGAACATTCTTCCCGCCGTCGGCCCGATTCTGATCTTCGTAATGCTGATCGTCGCGCAGCCAGACCTCGGCACGTCGGTTGACATCGTACTGATCGCGACTGCGATTCTCTTCGTCGCGGGATTGTCGTGGAAGTGGCTGCTCGTCGGCGCTGCAGGGGCGCTGCCTGTCCTCTATCTGCTTATCTCTCACGTCTCCTATCGCCAGGCGCGGCTGATGGCGTTCCTCAATCCAGATGCCGATCCGCTCGGCGCCGGCTTCCAGTTGCTGCAATCGCTCATCGCCGTCGGTTCGGGCGGCTTCACTGGCGCCGGCTTAATGGAGAGCAAACAGAAACTTTTTTACCTGCCCGAAGCGCACACCGACTTTATTTATGCCGTGATTTGCGAGGAACTCGGCTTCATCGGGGCCGTCATCGTGATCGGGCTCTTCGGCCTCTACGCGTGGCGTGGAATTCGCGCGGCGTATGCAGCGCCTGACAGCTTCGGCCGCCTGCTTGCGCTCGGAATCACTGCGATGGTGATTTTCCAGGCGCTGATCAATTTTGTCGTCGTGCTGGGCCTCGTACCGACCAAGGGAATCCCGCTCCCTTTTATCAGCTACGGCGGCTCGAACGTCTTGGTGATGCTGCTGGCCACCGGCGTGCTGCTGAACATCAGTCAGCAGGCGGAAGCGTAGCGGCGTGAAGCTTTTGATCGCAGGCGGCGGCACGGGTGGTCATGTGTTTCCGGCGATTGCGATCGCGCGCGAATGGTTGTCGAGAGGAAGCGAGAGAGAAGTCGTGCTCGTCGGGACGCAACGCGGGATGGAAATGAAGCTGGTGCCTCAAGCGGGGCTGCCGCTGGAGACGCTGCGCGCGGGCGGACTGAAAGGCAAAGGCGGCGTCACGCTGGCGAAAAATCTCGCGATTCTCGGCCCCGGATTGCTCGACGCGATGCGGATTCTCAGTAAGCACCAGCCAGTCGCCGCGTTTGGCGTCGGTGGCTACGCCGCGGGACCGATGATGCTTGCGACATGGATGCGCGGCATCCCCAACGTGATCTTCGAGCCGAACGCCGAACCCGGATTTACCAACCGGGTGCTCGCCAAGCTCTCGAAACGCATCGCCGCGGGCTACGAGCGCTCCGCGAAAGCGCTCGGACCGAAGGCGATCGTAACTGGATGCCCTGTCCGTCAGGAATTTTTCGAAATGAAGCCGCGCGAACTGCAAAAACCGTTCCGCCTGCTCGTCACCGGCGGCAGCCAGGGCGCCCTCGTCATCAACCGCGCGTTCGTCGATGCGATGGACCGCTTGGCTGTGCGCAAAGAGGAACTAAGCATCGTTCATCAGACCGGCGAACGCGATTATAATGCTGTCAGAACAGCGTACGCGCGTCGGGCGTATGCAGCAGAGGTCGTACCTTTTTTGAGCAATATGGCGGAGCGTTTCGCGTGGGCCGACGTCATCGTCTGCCGCGCCGGAGCGATCACCGCATCGGAAATCGCAGCCGCCGGCCGTGCCGCTATCTTTATTCCCTTTGGCGCCGCGACGGACAGCCATCAACTGCGCAACGCGCAGGCGATGGCCAGCGCCGGAGCCGGACGCGTCATTCCGGAGCCGGAGTTGAACGCAGACCGGCTTTGCAGTGAAATTTTCTCCCTCCTCGACCAGCCCCGGGAGATGGAAAAGATGATGACTGCCGCACGTGGCTTGGCTACGCCCAACGCCACGCGCGACATCGTCAATCTGATCGAAGAAGTAGCGCCGCGCGGCACAGTGTCACGCACCCCGGCGCTCAGCACGCCTGTCGCAGGCGCAGATCAAACGATCCGCGCAGGGTCAGCGGACTTGGGGACTCGAGGATAGCCATGATGGTGTCGTTTCGTAATTTCCAGCGGATTCATCTGGTGGGCATCGGCGGAATCGGCATGAGCGGTATCGCCGAAGTATTGCTGACGCTGGGCTACTCTGTCTCCGGCTCCGATACAAAGCTTTCGCCGATCACCGAACGGTTGCAGAGTTTGGGCGCGACGATTTTCGACAGCCACAAGGCGAGCAACGTGATCGACGCACACGTCGTCGTCACTTCGTCCGCGATCAAGACTGAAAATCCTGAGGTTATTGAGGCTCACAAGCACAAGATCCCGGTGATTCCGCGTGCCGAAATGCTTGCGGAGCTGATGCGGCTGAAGTACGGGATCGCCGTCGCTGGTGCGCATGGCAAGACGACCACGACTTCGATCGTGGCTTCGGTCTTGGCTGCGGCCCATCTCGATCCGACGTTCGTCATCGGCGGCCGTGTCAATCAGGCCGGGACGACGGCACGCCTCGGCAAAGGCGACTATTTCGTCGTCGAAGCCGACGAGAGCGATCGCAGCTTTTTGCTGTTCTCGCCGGTCGTGGCCGTTGTCACCACGATTGACCGCGAGCATCTCGATCAATATTCATCGCTTGAAGATATTCAGAACGCGTTCATCGAATTTGTGAATCGCGTCCCCTTTTACGGCGCTGCCATCCTTTGCCTCGACGAGCCCAACGTCCAAGCCATCATCCCCAACGTGAAGCGTCCCATCATCACCTACGGCACGACGCCGCAAGCCGACCTCGTTGTCAGTGACATCAAGCTCGAAGGTCTCGGAAGCGAATTCCGCATTACCTACAAAGGCGACGACCTCGGCATCTTCAAGCTGCCGCATCCGCCAGGCATCCATAACGTTCGCAACGCAGCCGCTGCCGCCGCGGTCGCGCTCTATCTCAACGTTCCGAGCGAACTGATTCGCGAAGGCATGGCGAAATTTTCCGGTGTTGGCCGTCGCTTTGACGTGAAGGGCGTCGTCAACGGCATCACGGTAGTTGACGACTACGGCCATCACCCAGTCGAGATCAAAGCGACGCTGGAGGCGGCGCGCGCCTCAAGGTTCAATCGCTCTCTCGTTCTATTTCAGCCACATCGTTATTCGCGCACGCAATCGCTGTGGGACGACTTCAGCCGCGCCTTCAATCAGGCGGACGTCCTCGTCCTGACTGACATTTACGCCGCAAGCGAGCAGCCCATCCCGGGCATTACCAGTGAAGCGCTCGCCAAGTCGATTCGCGAGGCCGGCCACAAGAACGTCTTTTATTTCCCGACCATGCAGCAGGGCATCGAACACCTGCTTAAAGAAGCGCGGCCGGGCGACGCTATATTGACCATAGGCGCGGGCAATGTCAGCCGCGCCAGCAACGAGCTGGTGGTACTGCTCGGAACGGAGCATCCCCTTCACCATGCGCATTGAGAATCCAAAGATACTGGCGGCGTTGCCGGAGCTAGGCGTCGAGTTACGCCCTGGCCAGGCGCTATCGGAGCTAACGTCGCTCGGAATAGGCGGCACGACCGATTTGCTCCGCATCAAAAAGCATGAGGGCATTCCGGATTTGCTGAACCTGCTCGAACAGCATGGCGTGCCGCACAAATTTCTTGGCGGAGGCTCGAACCTGCTCGTCGGCGATGGCGAGCTGCCGTGGGTGGTCATGACCCTCGTCAAGCCGGAGCCGGACGTCGTGCTGGAAGGCAACTTCGCGCAGATCGACGCCGCAGCCGACCTGGGCCGCACGGTCACCTATTGCGCGAAAAACGATCTCGGCGGGATGGAAGGGCTAATCGGCGTGCCCGGCACTGTCGGAGGCGCGCTGCGCATGAACGCTGGGGCCTACGGCATGCAGATCGGAAGCTACGTACGTGAAGTAAAACTTTACCGTGCCGCGGAACGGAAGATAGAAATCCTCAGGGACGATCAAATTTCTTTTGAATACCGGCATACATCTTTTGCACCCGATGATATGATGCTCGCAGTGAAGCTGGAACTTCCCTCCAAACCGTTCAAAGAAATACTTCAAGGGATTCGTATCTGCAACGAAAAGCGGCGTTCGAGCCAGCCGCTCGGCCAAAAAAGCGCCGGATGCATCTTTAAAAACCCACCGGGAAAATCAGCGGGCCGGATGATCGATGAACTCGGTCTTAAGGGCCTGAATGTCGGCGATGCGCGCATCAGCGATCGCCACGCGAATTTCTTCGTCAACGCGGGGACCGCGTCGGCGAAAGATATGCTCACCTTGATCGGGGACGTTCGAGAGCGCGTGCACAAGGCTTTCGACGTCGAACTCGAACACGAGGTAGTTGTGTGGAACGTGTAAAGGCCATGCCGCGAAACGCTGCTGCAGCCGACGACTCGTACCGCGGGGACGCTGTCCACGAGGACGAGCCGCGCTATTTGCGCCGGCAGAAGCCGGTGGAGATTCGCCGCAAGAAATTTGGCGGCAAGAGCGCGTCGTTCTATCGGCGCGCGTTTGTCTTTGGCGTGGTTGCGACCGGATTGATCACGGCCGCGGCGCTGGCCGGCGATTTTCTGTATCACTCGCCGCAAGTTGCGCTGCTCAAGGCCGAGCAGATCGAACTTAGCGGCAATCACGTCGTGAGCCGCGATGCCGTGCTGCAACAATTCGTCCGCGATCGCGGTCGCAGCGTGCTTAGCATCCCGCTTGATACGCGGCGCAGTGCGCTCGAAGAGCTTTCGTGGGTCGAGACCGCCAACGTGCAGCGCATTCTGCCGAATCGCATTCGCGTCGAAATTACCGAGCGTACGCCGATCGCGTTTCTGCGCAATGGCACCGAACTCGGATTGATCGACGCGCATGGCGTCATCCTCGATCGCCCGCGCGGCGAAGATTTTCAGTTTCCGATCGTCACCGGGCTGAGCGACAGCGTGTCTCGCGAAGAACGCGGCCGCCGCATGGCCACCTATCAGCAATTTCTGAAAGACATCGACGTCGTCCGCGCCGGTTCTTCCGACCGCGTCAGCGAAATCGATCTCAGCAATCCGAAGGATCTTCGCGCGGTGATGACAGGAATTTCATCCGCGAACGATTCGCAGGCGGTCACAATTCAATTCGGGGCGGCCGATTTCGGCGGAAAGTATCGCCTTGTCGTGGACAATTTCGCGCAATGGCAGGCCAGCAACGGCCATGTGCGCAACATCGATCTTCAGTATTCAAAGCAGGTGATTTTGAACACCGACTCGAGCGGCGGCACAACGGTGGCAAAATCGCGTTAGCTTAAGAAGTATGGAGTGCGTTTGGCGAAGAAGGACAAATTCTTGATCGGGCTGGACATCGGCAGCACCAAAACGTGCGCGCTGATCGCTGAAATCGACGACGAGCAGTTGAAGTTTCTCGCCTTGGGCGCTGCAGAATCGAAAGGCTTGCGCAAAGGCCTGATCGTAAACCTCGACTCGACAGTCAGTTCCATCCGTCGCGCGGTGGAAGAAGCCGAGAGCGTTGCGAACGTTCCGGTTGAGTCCGCGCTGGTCGGAGTCGCCGGCAGCTTCGTGCGCGGTGTCAACAGCCGCGGCGGTGTGACGCTCGGCCATCGTTCGCGCGACATCGAACGCGACGACGTTCGCCGCGCCATCGACGCGGCGCGCAACATTTCGCTCCCCGAAGATCGCGAAGTCTTACATGTGTTGCCGCACGAATTTTTGGTCGATGCGCAGGACGGGATCCGCGACCCAGTCGGGATGATCGGCCAGCGCCTCGAAGCCAACGTGCACGTGGTCACGTCTTCGATCAGCGCGACGCAAAATCTCGTCACTGCCGCGAACCGCGCCGGCATTCTGATTTCCGACACCGTTCTCGAGCCGCTCGCCTCCGCTGAGTCCTGTTTGACGCAAGACGAACGCGACCTGGGCTGCTGCCTGCTCGATATCGGCGGCGGCACCACCGAGCTCATCGTCTATGGCGGCGGAGTCGTGCGCCATACCAGCGTCATTGCTGTTGGCGGCGACCACTTCAGCAACGATCTCGCCGTTGGCCTGCGCACGCCGATTCCCGAGGCGGAACGGATCAAGCGCCATCACGGCTGCGCGTCCTCGGCACTGCTCACCGAAGACACGGCCATCGAAATCGCCAGCGTCGGCGATCGTCCGCCGCGCATGATCTTTGCGCGCATGGTGACCGACATCATTGAGCCGAGGGCCAACGAATTGCTCGCTCTGATTCGCGATGATCTGCAGCGTGCCGGCCTCGACAAACAGATTCCCGCAGGATTCGTTCTCGCCGGTGGTGGCGCCAAGCTATACGGCCTGCTCGACCTCACCGAAACGACATTCCACTTGCCCGCGCGCATCGCCGAGCCGAAAGGCCTCGTCGATATGCCCGAGCAGGTCGCCCAGCCCGAATATGCAACGGTGGTCGGACTCGTAATGTACGGCGCCAAAGCCAGGCGGGCGTCACCGCAACGCGGGGGAAATTTAGTATCAAAATTAAAGTCCATGTTCGCGGGCGCTTCGTAAACCGCCCTGTCGGCGCGCGAAAACGCGCCGCGAAGCGACGCTGCCGGCGAATCTGGGGAAGGCTGAGGGAAGCATGATCGGAAAAGATATGGGGATTCGCATGAGCTTCAGCGAAGAGCTGTCGCCGGCGAAGATTAAAGTGATCGGCGTGGGTGGCGGCGGGTGCAACGCCGTCAACCGTATGATTCGCGCCAAGGTGGAGGGCGTCGAATTCATCACGGCGAACACCGATTTGCAGGCGCTGAAGCTGTCGCAGGCGCCTCTGAAGATTCAGCTCGGCGCGAAGCTTACGAAAGGTCTCGGCGCGGGCGCGAACCCTGAGACGGGACGCAAGGCTGCGCTCGAAGACACCGAAAAAATTATCGAGTCGCTGGAAGGCTCGGACATGATTTTCATCACCGCTGGACTTGGCGGTGGGACGGGCTCGGGAGCAGCGCCGGTCGTGGCGTCTTTGGCGAGCGAGCTTGGCGCGTTGAGCGTTGCGGTAGTGACGAAGCCGTTCGCGTTTGAAGGCAAGCGTCGCATGATGCAGGCCGAGCAGGCGCTGCAGGAATTGATCGGCGCGGTCGATACCGTCATCGTGATTCCGAACGAGCGCCTGATGGAAACAGTCGAGCGCGGCACGAGCTTTTTCGACGCGTTCCGCATCGCCGACGATATTTTGCGACAGGCGGTGCAGGGAATTTCGGACATCATCACGGTTCCCGGCATCATCAACCGTGATTTTGCCGATGTGAAAGCGATCATGCATGGCCAGGGCTACGCGGTGATGGGCACTGCGGTCGGCACGGGCACGAGCCGCGCTGTTGACGCCGCGAATCGCGCGATCGCCAGTCCGCTGCTCGAAGATAATTCGATTCAAGGCGCGCAGGGGATCCTCATCAACATTTCCGGCAGCTCGAGCCTTACGCTGCAGGAAGTGCATGAGGCTTCGTCGGTCATACAGAAGGCTGCGCACGAAAATGCGAACATCATTTTTGGCGCGGTGCAGGATGATCAGATGAAGGACACGATCAAGATCACGGTCATCGCTGCGGGCTTCAAGGACGCGAACAAGAAGCAGGTTAAAGAGAAACCATCCTACATTCCCAAGACGTGGAAGGTTGAGCCGGAGATTGCGGAAGCCGAGCCGGCGCCGCCAACACCGCAGCCGACGCCCAACGTCGTACACCAGGTTCAGGAGAATGTGCGCGAGGTCAGCCGAGAGGCCGCGATGGATGATCTCGATGTGCCGACGTTCCTGCGGCGCGCGCAAAAGGCGTAGACGATTTAGTTTGTATAGAAATCAAGAAAAGGGGCGCGACTTTGCCGCGCCCCTTTTTTCTTTTTACGTCGGCTCTAATTCGGAATTAATCCACTACACCCATATTCAAAATGTTCACCAGCTTGCTGCCCTTCTCCGGAGGCATCCCGGCGCCCGCAACGTAGAGTGCCGCCTCCGAAATACCATCAATCCCGAGAATCTTTTCGATCTTCGAGTCGGCGAATGCCATCGTGCAAAACGGAGCGAGTCCGAGTGATGTTGCCGTCAGGCAAAAAGTCTGACACAAGTGCCCCGCCTCGATAAGCACTGCTCGATAGGCGCGCGCGTAGTCGTACTTCCACCGCGTTCGCGCAAACACCGCGGTAAGAAGGACGACGAATCCCGCCGAGCTGTACCACCATTGATGTGCGAGAAGTCGCGTGATGTCGCGCGGCGTCGCCCCGCTCTTCAGTAGCTCGAGGCGATGATCCGCCGCGCTGTAGTGATAGAAACCGGCGGCAAGCCCTTCGACGTTGCGCGCCAGCACATACGCTTCGATCGGATGCATTGAGCCGCCGGAGGGCGAAGTTTTCACCGCGACGGATCCAATCTTTGGCAGCTTGATCCAGTGGCGGACTCCGAAGGTCAAGCCTAGCAAATTGCCAAGCGACTCCAGCGGCACAGCTTGGGCAGAGAATTCGCGCCACGTTCGCCGCCGCAGCAACACACGAGCAAATTCACTGTCGAAAGATGGATTCGGAAGCGGGATTTGCTTTGCATTGCGGTAGCGCTTGATCGGAAGTGGGATCGGCTTCGATCTTGCCAGACAGACGAGTGAGCGAAACTCCTCCTCATCGTCGTCGGCGAATCTCAGATTCCTCGTCGATAAGTGAAAAAAACCTGCCGAGGGGTTCCACTTGCTCCATGCTGCCAGCGCAGCGTGCCCCGCGGGAAGCGGCTGATCTGCGCGCTGCAACAAGGAGTGCCGCACAAGCTGTGTGACGGCGCGCCCGAGTGACGACGGCGCATACTGAGGCATCGCCGCATACAAATCCGCAACGGATTTCCATTGATCGAAAAAATCCAGCAGGGAAGTGGTGAGTGGCTGCGCGGTTATCTGGCACCGCGTCAGGAAATTCTCGAAAACGAGATGCCTTTCGCGCCAATACACGATCACGAAGGGCGATCGCAGATACCGCGTCTGTTGCCTCGATTTCGTGGTGGTGTCAGGGGAACGCGATTTCGAGCGCGACGCACGCCCCGTAATTGCTGGCTTCCGCCGGATCACAACTCAGCGGCCGTTTTGGAGCGAATTCTCAATCATTTAGGGTTGAAGCCCGGAGTCATCTTCTTGTCGGTGCAGGAAGATTTCACGTCGGCCAGCGCGCCCTTGAGTTTCTTGATCTTCAGATTGATCTTCTGACTGTCTGCTACTGAAACTTTGCTCTTGAAGCCGCCCAGAGTTTTTATCACGTTCTCGATATCTCGAGCGATGGGCTTGAGATTCACCTGCAATTTTTTCTTTGCCATGACTGCCTCCGTTCGGGGATTTCCGGATGTCGATCCGGGCAGCGGGTACTTTCTTCGATTACGAGGTTTCGCGATCGAGAGCGGCGAGTGTAACGAACGCGTCACGTCGCGTCAAGAAAACATCACGTGACACGGCGCGCCAAACCGCAGCGAACGAGCGACTGGCGAAAGTCAGTGCTTCATTTGAGATGTAGCGGAAGATTGCGACGTGACCGGGTGCCGCAATTGCGGCGGCACATTCATGCGCGCGAGTAATTTCTCGAACCCGGCGTCGCCACGGAAAAACGCGAACATTGGATGAACCGCCAGATTCACCATCCGCGCGTTGCGCTCTGCGTATCCCTTTTCCAGCCACTCGATCGCATCCTGCTTGCGATCCATTCCGGCGTACAGCATCGCCCACGCATACGGAGAAATATACGTGCCGCTGGGCGCGAGCAGAAATTCCTGCAGGATTTCACGCGCCTGTTCCGTCTTTCCAGACTGCGCGTACGCGTAAGCGAGTTCGGCTTTTCGCGACATGTCGCTTGGCGATAGCGAAACCGTGTTCCGAAACTCAGCGATCGCCTGGTAGTACATCTTCTTCTGCAAGTACGCCTGTCCCAGATAACCGTGTGCGACCACGAAGCCGGGATCGAGCCGCAGCGTCGTCTTCTCCGCTTCGATCGCGTGCTCGGGGTCGCCCGCCAAGTAGTAGCACCAGCCCACATTCGCGTTGATGATCAGTGAGCGCGGATCGATATCGCGAGCGATTTTGATCTCGGTGATCGACTCCTGCCTGCGGCCTGTCGCGGCCAGCGTCAGCGCGTACCAGTGGATCGCCGTGGCATAGCCGGGATTCAGTGCGATCGCGCGTTGAAACTCGCTTTCGACGCCGTCCCATTCCAGATGATAGAAGCGAATCGCAGCGAGCGACGCATGCGCTTCGGCAAGTTGATCGTCGAGCTCGAGAGCTTTCTGTGCGGCCGCCTTCGCTTCGGGAATCACGTCGGCCGGCGGACGAATCTGGTACGTATCCGTGTTCAGCAATCCATCGGCAAGGCCCGCCCACGCCGCGGCGTATGTCGGGTCGGCGGCAATCGCTTCGCGATAAAATTTCACCGCCGCGATAATCCCTTCGGGGGTGCGCTTCTCGATCTCAAAACGACCCTTCAGGTAAGCCTCGTAAGCCTTCGGTACGATCGGCCGGTGAATCGCGAGTTGCGCTGCTTCCGGTTCCGACAATTCCACTTGAATCCCGCGCGCGATCGCCGTTGCGACGTCGCTCTGCAACGCGATCACATCGGTAAAGTCTCGCTCGTAACTATCGGCCCACAAACTGCGCTCCAGCGAAGTCTGAATCAGCTTCGCCGAAATGCGCACGCGCCCGTCCGATCGCAACACCGAACCTTCGACCACGGCATCGACGTTCAAGTCGCGCGCTATATCCGCTAGCGACTTCTGCGTGTTCTTGTATTGCATTACCGACGTTCGCGAAATCACGCGGAGTTTACGGATGTGCGAGAGTTCGGTGATCAGCGCATCCGTCATTCCCTCGGCGAAATACTCCTGCTGCGGATCGCCCGATAAATTGTCCAATGGCAAAACCGCGAGCGACTGAATCGCCCCAGGTACGGTGGCCAGATGACGCTGTCGCTTCTGCACGATCAACACGCCGCCGACGATCAGAGCCACGGCTGCGACGAAAATCGCCAAGCCGTACCAGAGCCGAGTGTGCGCCCGCGAGGTCCGCTGTTCCGTTTCGTGCAGTGCCAGCGTCGCAAACGGAATCCGCTCCGAGCGCGACGCCGTCGCCGCGGCTTCCAGCGCCGCGCGCACTTCGCCTCCCGAGCGATATCTCTGCGACTGATCTTTGTCCAAACACTTCTCGATCACTGCCTGCAAAACCGGCGGCACTGCCGGCACGATCGGCGCAAGCGGTTCTCGCAAAATCGACGCACTCAGTTCGTACGCCGTGGCGCCGCGAAATGGCCGCTTGCCCGTCGCCATTTCGTAAAGCACAACGCCGAGCGCCCACACATCGCTGCGCGCATCGGCTTCCTGTCCACGCAGCATCTCCGGCGCCATGTACGCCAGCGTCCCGGTCACGCCGTGCTGGTCGTCCCAACCTCCGTCAAATTTTGTGGTGTCTTCGCCGACCGCTTGTTCGACGACGCGCTGCGACAGCCCAAAATCCAGCAACTTCAACCGCCCCGACGGGGTGATCCACACATTTCCTGATTTCAAATCGCGATGAATGATCCCGCGCTCATGCGCGTGCGCCAGCGCGTCCGCCAGTTGTGTTCCGTAGCGCACAACCACATCCGCCGCCAGCGGACCCGTCAGCACTTCCTGCATCAGCGAATGGCCTTCGACAAACTCCATCGCAATGTAGGGCTGGCCGTCGTCCTCGCCCACTTCGTAAATTGTGCAGATGTTGGGATGATTCAGCGCAGAGATGGTCTGCGCCTCGCGAAGCACTTTTTCGCGCGCTTGCGGGTCTTTTTCGAGGCGGTCGAGCGTCAAAAATTTGAGCGCGACGTCGCGCCGCAGCGTCAAATCATGCGCGCGGTAAACAACGCCCATCCCGCCTTCGCCCAATTTTTCCGTGATGGAATAGTGCGAGATCGCTCGACCAATCATGCGTCACTTCGTGCGCCCGAGTTGAACACAGCCTTAGATTACAGGCAAGTGTGACGCCGCGGTGAATTTCCGCTTTGTGCTATTCGTAAATTGTGTGTTTGGAGATAGCAGCCTGCCGCCGAACGCCTGCCCGGATTAGCGAATCGAGAGTTGGCCGGTACGCCGTGCAGGCGCGGCTTAATCCTTAGTTCGGTTCCGGACTAGCGCCAGAAACTCGTCGCGCGTCTGCTTGTTGGTGCGAAATTCGCCGAGCATTGCGCTCGTCACCGCCTGGCCGTGCTGCTTTTCGACGCCGCGCATCTGCATGCACAAATGCCGCGCCTCGATGATCACGCCGACGCCTTGCGGCGCGATCTTTTCCTGAATCGTCTCGGCAATCTCGCTCGTCATCCGCTCCTGGATCTGGAGCCGCCGGGCGAACATGTTGACCAGACGCGCGACTTTGCTCAGTCCGATCACTTTCTTGGTCGGAAGGTAGGCCACGTGCGCCTTGCCGAAAAAGGGAAGCATGTGATGCTCGCACAGGCTGAAAAATTCGATGTCTTTCACTACGACCATCTCGTCGTAAGCCACGCTGAACGTCGCGCCGTTCAATAGATGATCAACGTCCTGGCGATAGCCGCTGGTCAGAAACTTGAGCGCCTTCTCAAACCGCTCCGGCGTTTTCTTCAGTCCTTCGCGGTCGGGGTCCTCGCCGATTTCCTTGATAATTTCGCGCATGTGACACGCGATCGTCTTCGCGTCGCGAGGTTTGCAATCGTCGAGCCGGATTTCTTCAATCGGCTTGCCCATGTCTGATCCTTTCGGCACCGTCAGAGTGCCCCATCCGAATCGCTGACAGCTTCATCTCCTGCGTATTCAAAACTGTTGTTCGACGTTTCTTCGACGCGTACGCGTTCGAGTTTCGCGAGCGGGAATGCCTGCATCCGGCGGTAAATCTCGATGCACAAGTTCTCCGTCGTCGGCACTTCGGCGCGAAACGCATCGACCTCTTCGTTCAATGAACGATGATCAAACGGTTCGATTATCTCGCGCTGCACAAAGCTGTCCAGATCAGCCAGATTCGCGATCATCCCCGTCGCCGGATCGACGTCTCCAGAAATGCTGATTTCCACGGTGTAGTTATGCCCATGCCCGCAGGCGTTGTTGCACTTGCCATAAATCCGCGCGTTTTCGGCATCGCTCATCTGCGCGCTGTGAAGCCGGTGCGAAGCCGCGAACCGATACCGCCGACCCAACTCAATCTTTAAATCCCCGCCAGCGTAGCCGAGCGCCGTCATGACGCGCTCCCGTTCCGGCCTGCGCCGTTGCGAAAGCAATCCGCAAACAAATCCGGCGACTCATACAGCCGTACGCGATGCAGCCGCCCTTGCGGAATCTTCGGCTCCAGCAAATTCCAAATCACCCGCGCTACGTTTTCGCACGTCGGAATCTGCCCCGCGAGTTCCGGCACTTCAAAATTCAAATGCCGGTGATCCATTCGCTTCATTACTTCCTGTTCCAAAAGCTTTTTCAAATCCGCGAGATCGACCACCATACCCGTCACGGGATCGGGCTCGCCCGCCACTGTGACTTCCAGCGTGTAGTTGTGCCCGTGCCCATGCGGATTGTTGCACTTTCCAAAAATCCGCTGATTCTCTTCCGGCGAAAGCGCCGGATTGTTGTACCGGTGCGAAGCCGAAAATTCGATTTTGCGCGTCAGCAGAACCATTTTCAGTCGCTCAAAGACCTTTCTTCAGACAATCTCAAACTCGGAAACTCAGCGCGCCGCGGGATGCGTCCCCACTGAGATTTCGCGCCCCTTCCACGCCACTTTTCCCCTTGCATAGGCGCGATACGACCCAAACAAAACGCCGCAATAGATGAATACGGCGGGCACATAGTAGAGGATGAGCGACCCACTAAATTGGTTACTCCGCAAATCCAGCCCATAACCCGCCTGTCGCACAAGCAACAACACCACTCCTGCCATCAGCGCGAATGGCATCCAAAGCCCAATCAAAATCAGCAAAAATGGAATCCACGGCACCGCCGCGAAAAATTCGCGATATGTCGACGCGCGCGATCCGCCCATCAGCAGATACAAATTTTTCTTCCATCCTTCGCGCATCGCCGAAAAAGATCGATACATTCGTGCCTTTACGACGCCCTTGCCCGAACCAAACCAGATCGGGTAACCCGCGCGCTTTGCATTCTTCGCGAGCGCTACATCCTCCAAAACTTCTCCCGCGATCGCTGCATGCCCCCCGATCGCATCGTAAACATCGCGCCGAATCATTAGAAATTGCCCATTCGCCGCGGCGGCACGATTCCTCGGATCGTTCACGTCCTTAAATGAAAAATGTCGCGCAAGCCGGCAATACACAAAAGGAATCAGCGCCTTCTCGTACCAGGTTGCCGTCACCTGCTCCGGTGAAAACGAAACCAGTGCCGCATCCGATTCCTGTGCGATTTGCAAGGCACGCGCCGTACCTCCGGGGAGTAACTCCGCATCCGCATCCGTAAACAGCAGCCACTTGCTTCGAGCCTCTGACGCTCCGCGCCACACCGCGTTATTCTTGCCGACCCAGCCGGCAGGCAGCTTGCCTGTCTCCAGCAGATTCACCTTCGGAATCTCCACCGCTGCTCTCCGCACGGCCGCGACAGTCCCGTCGCTCGACTGATCATTCACCACCAAAATTTCCGCGATCTCCGGCTGCGCGGCCAAACTCTTCACGCAGGCCGCAATCACCGCCTCTTCGTTCCGCGCCGGCACAATCGCCGAGATGCAGGGCTCACCCACAAATTCGACAGTCGAAGCATTCGAGTCGGTGCCAACACCGGCGCCCGCGCCCAGAGACTCCTCACCCTGCTTCTGTGAATTTGGATTCGCGTTGGACATGGATCAATTCGGCGGAGGCTCGCTCGAACGCCGCCCGGCTAACCGCATAACCTGCGGGCCGAACCGGCATTCCGAACCGCTCGGGGATAAGCTAGTATAACACTTGATGGGAACCGCCCGAAAACTCGGAAATTGGGCCGTGATCGCAGCCGCCGTCGCGGTGATCCTCGTTTTTGCGCTACCCAGCTACCGCCAGGGCGAAGCCTCGATCGCTGGCAGCAAAGCCCGCGACTTCTCGCTCACGCTCGACGGCAAATCCGCCCATCTCTCCGACTTCCGCGGCAAAGTCGTCGTGCTCAATTTCTGGGGCTCCTGGTGCCAGCCCTGCGTCGAAGAAGCGCCCGGCCTGAATCGCCTGCAGCAGCACATTGCCTCGCACAACGCGATCGTGATCGGCGTCGCCGCCGACGAAGACGACGCTGCCTATAAGAAATTTCTCCTCGATCACGCCATCAACTACCCGACCTACCGCGATCCCGCAACAAAAGAAAATCGCTCTGCCATCGCCGAATCCTACGGCACCGTGATGGTCCCCGAGACGTACATCATCGACCGCAACGGCAAGATCGCCCGCAAAATCATCGGCTATCAGGATTGGGACTCGCCTGAGATGCTCGCCTACTTCGACGCGCTACTTTCGCAATCCTGAGCTAGGGCCCGGCAGGCGAGGACGCGACATACTCCCCAGCGTTGAAGATCTCACTGCACCTGCGCGTTCAGGACCAAAAAGTGCGTCACAACCCCATTCGTCGCGTTCAGCGAGATCGTGCTGTCACCTGTGACGGTGAACGGTACTGCCGCCGACTGCGCTGTATTGGTATTCGCATCTCCGTAGTAGTAGGCGTACACCTGAAAGATGCCTATTCCCGGGTTCTGAAGGAGAGCAGTCAGCGATCCATTGGTCACCGAAGTTGGATTGGTTAAAGTCGCGCCGTAATTTTCAGCGCGGAAGTCGACCCACCCCGTCGGTGTCTTGCTCGCGGTGACTGTCGCCGTCGCATTCACCCTGGTATTCAGATCGGTTTTAGAGCTGGCGAGTGAGATGGTCACAGTCGAGTTGACGGCCGCCGACGTGCCTCCGCTTCCGCCCGTCGAACCGCCGGAGCCGCTCGGGCTCGAACCGCCGCCACATCCGATTGCCATCAGGAGCAAGGAAGACAAGGCGACGCGTACGCGGTAGTGCCGCAACTTTCGACTGCCCGGCAAGAGTGCAAACGTCAACGTCGTCAGCGCCATCATCGCCCAGCCAGAAGTCCACCAGTCGCTGTGCCACCAGACCGAAATGAGACTCTTCCGCTTTGCTTTTGCCTTCGGAGCAATTTGAGAGTTGGCTCCGCTTCCATCGGCGGCAATCGTGACCGTCACATTCACTGGCTGCCCGTTCAACGCCACGGACGAGGGCGTCACACTGCACGAGGTGTTGAAGATATTTTGCACCGTGCATTGTAGTGACACTGTGCTCGCAATTGAGTTTGTAGGTGCCAGCGTGACCGTAGTGCTTGCTTGTTCCTGGTTTGTGGACACCACGAGCGTGTTTGAACTTGGAGTTAGCGAGTAATCTGGCAGGTTAACGGTGACCTGCGCGCCAACGTAACTTGCTGCGTAGTTTGAATCACCTGAGTAATTGACACTGATGTCGCCGTATACGCCTGGATCAAGCACAAATGTTGCGGAAAGCATCTGGTTCCCGTTGGCGTCTACGCTCGCCGTTCCGGGAAATGACTGACCTGCGTTCGGACCCGTAGGGGAAGCGCTGAAGCTACCAGTGATGATCGGTGTTTTGGTCTTCGTAGTGACGACTGCGGTGACCTGCACTTTTTGGCCGTAGTTGACGCTGCTGGAAGCGGGCGTCACAGCCACTGTGGTTTGCCAGCGAACCTGCAATGTGCCGATCGATGATGTGGAGGCTGCGTAGCTCGAGTCGCCGCTATATTTCGCTGTTATAGCGTGTGCGCCCGAATTCGCAAACGTTACCGTCAGGTCTCCCGTCGCTCCCGCGTCCCCTCCATTACTCCCTGCGGTGGCAACGAATACCACGTTTCCAGGCAGTTGTGTCGCGCCGTCAAAGAAGGTGATGGTTCCGCTCGGCGCGACGCCATTAGGCACTTGTGCCATCAGACGCGAATAAAGGTCGACAGGTGACGTCGCTAGAACGGGCGTCGTGAAAGTCATCGGAGTGGTCATTTGCGTCGGACCAGGTGTGACAATTAGGGTATACGTTGCGGGCGCTCCTGATGCTGAAAAGCTGCCATCACCAGAATATGTCGCCGTGATGGTATTGGTTCCACCTGGGAGTTGAACCGGCAGGTTCTCGGTGAATCCGCTGCTGTTCAACGTGAATGTGCCGCTGTTCGGCGGTCCCTGGCTGACTCCCCCAAGAGTGTCGGCAAACGTAACGCTGCCACTCGGGCAACTCGGCGGTTTACACAACGAGGTCAAGGAGCCCGTCGCATTTGTGACATCCGCTCGCAAAAGGTAAGGCGAACCGTAGACGACCGTTGTCGGCGAATTTCCGGTTTGTTGACCTGTCTCCGGATTGAACGTGGGCACCGTGATGAAAACCTTGCTGGGTTCCGGCGCAACCGTCACCGTTACGGGCGACGAATCGCTGGGCGCATCCGTGCCATTTCCTTCGTAGTGCGCGACGACGTTGTAGCTGGTTCCACCAGGCAGTGCGGTCGTGGTTCCGCTCGCTGCGCCACTCGTCAGGGGAAACGGACCGATTCCCGTCGTGTTTCCGGTCGGTGTCGCGATCAGAGAAGCGTCTCCAGTGGTCGACGAAGGCCCGACGGAAATCTGGTAGGGAACCGCCGCACCGTGCGTGACGTTCACGGCTGTTCCGCCGTTGAGGGTCAACGCTGTCGTCGTGGCCGTGGTATTTACCGTCGACCACTTGTTGACTACGTTTTGCACATTGAGCGATCCAAGGCCGGTGGCCAAGTCATACCCCGCGGTACTCCTAAAGGCCGGAACAGTTGGACTTGACGCCGCCACGAGCACACCCGGTTTTCCCGCGATTGCGCTGCTGCAATTCGTGCTTCCGCCCGTGCACGGCACATCATTGTTGCTCTTTGTGACGTCGTCAAAACTGCATCCAGCTACCGGGGAACTCGAGGAGTTGCAACTCAGATTTGCCGTCGTCTGCTGTTGTGCCAACGCGTACAAGTAGTAGTTCGCATTTCCTTGTCGCGGCGTCGGATTCGATCCCGTGGCGAGCTTCTGGTTGACTAAGGCCACAATTCCCGCGAATGCTGGCGCCGACGCGGACGTCCCTCCAACGCCTTGGAAACTGATTTGAAACGCATTCAAATTGCAGCTCGGAACTTGTGTTACATCAGCTTCGCAGATTACGTAGAAGCTCCCATTGAAGCCGTTACCCGCGAAGAGCGACACATCCGGCAAGTCACGATGGTTGTCCGCAGGCACACCGTTTCCCGCCTGCCATGACGGTTTGGCGTACAGCGTACTCGCGCCACCACTACCCGCTTCGATACTCGTTGCGTTCGATACGGTGCATCCGCTGATTCCGAGCTGGGCGCACGTATCGTTCCATGGAACTTCGGGGATGTACGATTTCGCCGATGCGGGAATCGGTTCCGATGTGATCGGAGTAAAGGCTGTGTTCCAGTATGTCGATATGTGGTTCGCCTGATCGAAGTCGGTGCCGCCAACGGCGACGTTATAAGGCGTCGAGGCGAAGCCGCTCACTGCCAGGCCTCTCGTCGCAGTTTCCTGAGTCGTAAAGTCGTCGCATCCCGCTGAACCGTTGTCGCCGGCCGAAATCACGACAGTGATCCCTTGAGCCGATGCCTGCTCCCACAACGAATTAAGAAACTGATTAAACGTAGTGCCGATCGTCGTTTCGCAGCCGCCAAAACTCTCACTCATGACCGCGTCGAGATTGTGATCGACGATGTACAGCGCCGACAGATTGATTCCCGGAGTGGTCTCCGTCGACGAAGACGTGACGAAATCGATCCGCGCCCCCGGGGCCACTGCGCCCGACCATTCGACGTCGAGATCGGATTCACTTTCCGAATCGTTGGTTCCCGGATCCTCTCCATTCACGATCACGTTGGCCGACGAAAAATTCTGCGACAGGCCGAACATCGTCCGAAAATCTGTTACGTCCTGGACCTTAATGTTGCTTTCGCCAACGATCGCAATCCCTTGCCCCGTGCCATCGATCTTCGGCGACCCGCTCAGCAGCGGTTGCGTGTTGTAGATCTTCGCGAAGTCTGCTGGCCCGACGCCGAAGCAGTTGCCGCCTGGACATCCCTGAAACGTAAAAAGTGGCGTTGTTTCGCCCGTTTTGAGTGATCTCTGGAACGTCCCCAGCATCTTCAAGTGCGACTGGATCGGGAAACTGTTGAGCGACACAATTCCGGCCACCACAGGAGCCAAAGCCGCAGGAATCGCTGGGTCGCTCGCGTTTGCGAAATGCACTTCGCCTTTGGCGGCATAGCGGCGAATTTCCGTGTGAAATGCACTGCGCACCTGACCAGCGGTGCCCGAAAATTCAATCGCCGTTCGTCCCGCGCCGACCACGACGTTGCCGAAACCCTGCGACGTCAGCCACTGTACGACCGTCTGCACGTCCACATCCGACGGTCCGAACTGCGCCCCAAATTGCTCTGGAGTCAACCAACTTTGAAATCGCCCCGAGGACTTGCTCTGCTGATCGCTGAGCAACTGTTGCAACGCCGCCTCTTGCTCTGGACTTCTCTGTAGCAACAGCAGCATCCGATGCAGCACTTGCGCATCGGAAACCGCACCCTGATCCGACTCCGCCTTCGCCAGCGGGTGAACATTGCCGTGAATCACCGTCAGATTCTGATTGTCGATCGCCGTCGTGACCCGCTGAAGAACCTGTGGCGCCTGCGCCGAGGTTCGGATGGGCGCCGCTGCCAAACAAAACGCGAGGATAAAAGGCAGAAGAACTCTTGGCGGGATCGTCATCAAGTCACCTGGATACTTTTGTCGAGCCAATTCGCCCACGCATGCAAGAATGTGGGAACAAATCTGCTCTTTTGTCGGGACTTCGTACCGACCATTTTCCTGGAAGCGGTTAATTCGAGGCTAACATGTGGCGCAGTTACTCGCGGTCTGCTGTTACCAACACATAA
>Ga0207109_1007_pt1 | contig 50224 bp, 54 predicted proteins | sample Alteio_BWMinHeat_73_FD_153584 | JGI IMG/M metagenome (GOLD analysis project Ga0207109, IMG submission 153584) | Enriched cells from forest soil in Barre Woods Harvard Forest LTER site, Petersham, Massachusetts, United States -... | ecosystem: Environmental > Terrestrial > Soil > Temperate forest >... | reverse complement strand
CTCAGGTCCTTTACAAACTTCGATTCGATGACCATTTCCCGCCCATAGGTAGTTATTGGCTTTGTGGTAAGTCGACGACGATATGCACGCTCGTTGAGGGACATGGCTCTAAATTGGACGTCAGGGCCCCACCGTACGAGCGGTTGTTCCCGCAAGGCGCCCCGATTATCAACCTGCGCGGGTATCATTGTCCACCCGTCCGAATCGGACTAGTTGGTCTTGTGCCTTCAGGTTGCAATGAGTTTTACTCACATGCACTGAGCAGGTCTGTGGCCAGACCTGACCGGTTGGAGGAGACAGAGATGAGCCGCAGCTCTTCAGCAGCCTGGGACGCCTCTCGTTGGCATGGAATCATCCGGAGCTACGAAGCAAAAGACGTGGAGCGCCTCCGTGGAACGGTACGGGTGGAGTACTCGCTCGCTCGTGCAGGGGCGGAGAAACTCTGGCGTCTCCTTCACCAAGAGACATATGTGCCGGCGCTCGGGGCTCTCACCGGAAACCAGGCTGTGGAGATGGCGCAGGCTGGGCTCAAGGCCATTTATCTAAGTGGTTGGCAGGTTGCGGCGGATGCAAATCTGGCGGGACAGATGTATCCCGATCAAAGCCTCTATCCCGCTAACAGCGTTCCCAGTGTTGTGCGCTCCATTAACAACGCGCTGATGCGAGCCGACCAGATTGCGCATGCCGACGGCAGGCGCGCTTTCGATTGGATGTTGCCGATCGTGGCCGATGCCGAAGCGGGTTTCGGCGGAGCCCTGAACGCATTTGAACTGATGAAAAGCATGATCGAGGCCGGCGCCGCCGCCGCGCATTTCGAAGATCAATTGTCCTCGGCGAAGAAATGCGGACACATGGGTGGCAAGGTCCTGGTACCCACACGAGAAGCCATCCAGAAGCTGGTCGCGGCGCGATTGGCAGCGGATGTTCTGGACGTCCCCACAATTCTTATCGCCAGAACCGATGCTAATGCTGCGCAGCTGATCACCAGTGACTGCGATGTGGAAGACGCGCCATTTTTAACGAAGGAGCGGACCATCGAGGGCTTCCACGGATTCCACGGCGGACTCGATGCGGCCATTGCTCGTGGCCTCGCGTATGCGCCCTATGCCGACATGCTTTGGTGCGAAACATCGGAACCCAGCATCGAAGAGGCCAGAAAGTTCGCCCAGGCGATTCATGCGCGATATCCCGGCAAGCTTCTCGCCTATAATTGCTCGCCTTCCTTCCATTGGAAGGGCAAGTTGAACCAATGGGAGATATCGCAGTTTCAATCCGAGCTCGCCGCAATGGGCTACCGCTTCCAGTTTGTCACCCTGGCAGGATTCCACGCGTTGAATCTCTCGGCATTCGAGCTGGCGCACGAGTATCTCCGCACGGGAATGACGGCCTATTCAAGGCTTCAGCAGCGCGAATTCGAGCTTGCCGAAAAGCTCGGCTACGGAGCAGTGAAACACCAGAAGTTCGTAGGCACCGGCTATTTTGATGAGCTAGCCACGATCATCGCGGCGGGACAAACCTCCATGAGGGCGCTGCAGGGTTCGACCGAGGAAGAGCAGTTTGAAGTGCTGCCACTCGATATGCCCGATTCGGACTGTGTCATTCCGGTGTCCGGCGACTAATCGCCTCCTCCACATTCGCAACAACCAAACCGATCGAAAGGGAGATCTGCCGATGAGCGCAACCCTGCCTCTGACCGTGAATAACGCAGTAAGCCGCAACGCCGAGTTCGAGATACTCACACCGGAGGCCGAGGACTTTCTGCGCGCCCTGGATGAGCGGTTTGATACCCGGCGCATCGACCTGCTTGAAGCGCGTAAAAACCGGCAGCGCCAGTTCGACGAGGGGAAACTGCCGCGCTTCCTCGAGGAAACTCGCTCAATTCGCGAGGCACATTGGAGCGTTGCTCCCATTCCTCCGGACCTGTTCGATCGGCGCGTTGAGATCACCGGGCCCGCTGATCGCAAGATGATCATCAATGCCCTGAACTCCGGAGCCAATGTCTTCATGGCTGATTTCGAAGACTCGAACGCGCCCACGTGGAGCAACTGCATCGAGGGACAAGTCAATCTCCGCGACGCCAATCTGCGGACGATTGAGTACCGGTCTTCGGAAGGAAGGCTATACGAGTTAAGCCCGAATCCTGCGGTCCTGTTTGTCCGTCCGCGCGGCTGGCACATGGTTGAGAAGCATTTCCCGATTCATTGCTTCCCAATTTCTGCGTCGCTTTTTGACTTCGGCCTTTACTTCTTTCATAACCACCAGATTCTGGTCGAACGCGGAACCGCCCCATATTTCTACCTGCCAAAACTCGAAAGTCACCTCGAAGCGCGCCTGTGGAACGATGTCTTTGTCTTTGCCCAAGAGTACGTGGGTCTGCCCAAGGGAACGATCCGCGCCACGGTTCTGATTGAAACCATCGCCGCGGCTTTCGAGATGGATGAGATTCTCTACGAACTGCGCGACCATTCCGCGGGTCTCAATTGCGGACGATGGGACTACATCTTCAGCTTCATCAAGAAGTTCAGGAATCATCCCGAGTTTATGCTGCCGGAACGCGGCGTAGTCACGATGGAACAGCCCTTTCTCCGTTCCTATGTGGAGTTGTTGATTCACACCTGTCACAAACGCGGAATCCATGCCATGGGAGGCATGGCAGCCCAGATCCCCATCCGTAATGATCGCGCGGCCAACGACGAAGCCCTGGAACGCGTTCGCCAGGATAAGCTGCGGGAGGTGCGCGCCGGCCACGATGGAACTTGGGTGGCGCATCCCGGACTGGTGTCCCTTGCCAAAGCTGTGTTCGACGAATATATGAAACAGCCCAACCAGATTCAGCGGCCTGACTTGTTGACGTCGAGAATCACCGAGCAGAATCTTCTCGAGGTTCCACGAGGCCACCTGACTGAAGCGGGCCTTGTGCGCAATATCGATGTCGCGCTGCGCTATATCGAGTCATGGCTGCGGGGCAACGGGTGCGTTCCCATCTACAACCTCATGGAAGACGCCGCGACCGCGGAGATATCACGCGCGCAACTCTGGCAATGGTTACGCTACGGAACTCGTCTCGACGACGGCCGGACCATCACCCGGGAAACGATGTCCTTTGCCTTAGGCGACATTCTCGATGAAATCAAGGGAGAACTTGGAGTATCTGGATTTGCGTCCTCCAAGTTTGAACGTGCTGCTGAACTGCTGACGGAATTCTCGACAGGCGAGTTTCAGGACTTTTTGACTACAACGGCATACGCCGATTTTGTCTAAGAGATACGCTTTGACGGGCAGATCCACACGCGCACGAAGTCGGCTTCGCTGACCAGGTGGAGTGGCATGAGCCCGACGGACAGAGATGCGCGGATCACGAAGATGAGGGATGGGCGCACGCATCTGGCCCATAAGGCGGAACACGCTATGGATCTGGACACGAGCGCGCTGGTGGCGGTGAGCCTGCGGAAGATGACAGGGCGACACCACGGCGGGGAGAATTGGCCGCGCGTAGCCTCGCGCACTGCTACGACACCGGAGGCATGCGGCGCACCCAACTGCGCAAGCACGCCAACATCCTCACGCGACAGTTGACCATGTGGCCGGTTCAACTTCAGCCTGATCTTTCGCAAGATGTTAGGCGCCGGGATGCCGCGCGAGTGGAACAACCGCGGCAGAGTGCTGTTGTTGTTGTTGGCCTATTGCTTAACAACTACTGTTGTCGGTCCGTAGCAATCAAATTGCAATTGCCCAAAGCGGCTACTGTGCGGCGGTTGACAGCCCACCGTTCTGTTTCTTCTGACCCCATTTGATTTGCGACAGAGATTCGAGCGCCTCGGCCGATAGCGGATTTAGCCGATACAACCGGCGCTAGATTCACGGGGCATTGCACTTTCCGCTTTGATGCATCCCAATAGGGCGAGCCACACTCCTTGCAGCGCTGCGGTCTTGCTATGACCACCCATGGCTTTCGCGCCGTCTTGGGGTGATCCGCTCGGCCATACCCGCACCGCTCACAAACGCAAATCAACACGGTTGTCGTTGGAGTCATTCCCAATAATCTTCTCAATGAATTTATGCAGATCTTCACAGATGAATAACTGCCCGTGATTGTCAACATCGGTTCTTCTCCTTAGTGATCTGGAAGGTGAGTGTGAGCTCTCGGCGCAAGCGAGGTCAGGGCCGCGGCGCAACGGTTTGTACATACTGAGGATTCTTCTTTCCTTCATCGAGCCTGTATCCCCAACTCATGTACCACTGGCGATAATTCATGGTGTCTCCCTTGACATACGTATAACCGCTCTGCAGATAGGAATGCCTGCCAAGGTTGACGTCGAATGAATCATCCACAAAGTTAGAGAAGGAATCCAGCGTATGCGAGGACTCAACATCCTGCTTGCCAAGCTGGATATTCCAAAACATCCGGTTGGTCAACTGCCGGGACAGTGAGAGCACTTCGTAGTGTCCGCTTCCGAAGTTGCTGTCGAACTTGGAATAATGGAAGTCGGCGCGCAGGCCAGTGCGGGCGATTTCGTTCCATGTCGCGCCAAACATCTCGTTCAGCGAATGGTGCGCATCGCCTGTCTTGTCGCTGATGCCGAGCGTGGTGTACAGCGTGAAGTGGCGGCTGGGCATTACGTGCGTTCCTACGCTGAATCCCTGAAAGAGCAGTTTGTCCACCAGGCCGGTGCCAACAATCGTGGTTACGGCGGTAGGCACATCGCGGAAGAAATTGTGGTAGAAATCGAAGGACGCGACAGACATCGGCCGGTAGTGCAGCGTGAAATAGCTGTGGCTCACGCCGGCACCGGGACGGATGCCGTTGGTAGAGACTCCCTGGGGCGAGTCGATGATGAGCGAATGATAGGCCGAAACCTTACCCTTGTACGAGAACTCGTTTTCAAAGAAGACAAACGGGCGATCGAGCTTCCATTGAATCGAGGTGAGAGCGGCACCGGTGGTGCTGGAAAAATGAAATCGATCGTAATCGCCACCTTCGAAATTAGTGAAGACTCCGCCGATCCTCTGGTTCGGGCGGTAGTGCCATGAGTTCAAATCTGGTGTCGATCCTGCAAACACGCCAGTGGTATTTCCTAATCCAAACTTGCGACCGAAGTAACCGCCATCCACCGTGTCGAGGCTGACGGCCCAAGGGAGATACAGGCGGCCTACTCCCGCCACCCATTTTCCGTTTGGGTTGTCGTAATACAACTCCATGATGTAGGTCTTTTTGAGGGAATCCTGGAGCGTGGTTTCCTGAAATTGCGAGTGGCGATTGATGCGGCCGCGCCAGTAGCCCTCCAGGTTCCAATGCGTTCCCAGGATGTGCCTGATATCGCTCTGGAACGACAGACCCACTTGCACGCTGGTGCCGGGCGTGGAACCGCCGCTGGAGATGCCGCTGTAGTCGAACCCGATTCGCCCCGCGGTTCGAGTTTCCAGATCCTCTTCGAAATTCCGGCTGGCACGGAGGCTTTGTCCTGCCGGTTGGGCCGAAGAATCGGAATCGCCCTCGACCATCCTGGATGCGGCATGAAGCGTATTTTTCGGGGCGGTGAGCACATTCTGGCGCGCTAAGTAGGCATCCTTGGGGAGCAGGTCGGCCCAGTCGCCCCCATGCAAATTGCCACTGGATGACCCTACTTCCAGGATGGCGGAAGTGGTTGCCACACCGATGATGCGCGCCGCGCCAATCGTAGTTTCGCTATTCGGTGTTCCGACCGGCTTTCCGGGTCCGCTCACGATATCCAGATTCATTCCCGCACGTAGACCGGAATTGGAACCCCCATCGATATAGGCTGTAGTTCCGGAAACGAATTTGATTTTGAACCGAGAACGAACCATCGCAGGACAGTCCTCCGGCGACGCATCGATTTCCGATGTAAGGGACATGCTTTCGACTTCGGGAGGCGGGCCGGTCGAGAATTCGGCGATCATATTCTTCGCGTTTGTGGCGTCCCTGCTCGAGTCCGGGGCCAGGCGGTTAGTCGAGGGTATCTCAGGTGGGCTCTCGAGCTCCGTATCAGACGAGACGGAATTCGGAAGAATGCTCACCACAAGCCGGTTGCCCGACGGCGCGATTCCAAACGAACGCACTGAGTCCAGCCCCACGATGATCGTTGTACCGATGGGAGCGGAATCGCTCCCCATCGTGCGGATCTCACTCACGCCGCCGTGGTTTACCGTAACGTGGCGAGGCAGATTCGGGGAAGATACATTCTGGAAAAGCAGGATCAAGCGGCTGGGTTTATCGGCAAGCCGCATGAGGGGCCTGGCCGGCGACGTGAGTTCTATGTCAATGCGCACGGCGTCGCCGTCAGGAACTGCATCGACTTTTGTGATCTCTGTTCCGGCGGCGAATGCGCGGGGCACGGCGAGACCGACGATGAAAAACAGAAGAAGGCGCCTTGTTACTCGTATGATCTTCATCTCATCTCCAGCGATTAGCGGGAATCAGAACTGCACCGGACCAACCATCCATCGACATGTGGCACTCGCGGCAGTCGGTTGAAAAACCATTGGCGCGATGATTCGGAACCTTGGCAGTGTCGAAGGCCTTGGCGTGGCAGCTATAGCAGTCGGTCGACAGGCCGAACCGGTTGAACTGGCCCACAGTTCCCACCTTGTGGCAGGAATAGCAGTCGACAACGGCATGTGCCCCGATCAGCGGAAACCGATCCTGATGCTCGTTGATGTTGTGGACGGAGACCTGCCAGCCGTTAGTGTTGTGGCACAGATCGCACTCAGCTCCATTCTTGCGGCGATGCAAATCGGCGTGGCAGTCCTGGCATTTATTCGGAGTGTTGGCGAATGTGAGGTCGGCATGGCAGTCACGGCAGGCCACGGTAGCGTGGCGGCCGCGAAGGGGGAATCCCGTCTGTGCATGATCGAACTTGATCTTGTTCTGAATCACCTTCCAATCCGCGGTGGAGTGGCAGGTAATGCAAGGTATGTCGAGAGTGCCATGCGGACTTTGGGTCGAAGCGAGGGGCCGCGCGGACTCCGCACCGGCCGCCGTCAGCGACCTCAAGAGCAGCATGACTAAAAGAATCAATCGCCAGTAATGAGACACAGTATTCCAGTCTCCGAACTTAGTCCGCCGATCAGGGATGCCCTCGACGAGACACACGTTCCCTGAGGTGCTGCTTCGCAGTGCGAATCAGAGCATCAATAGGACGGCACACCTCACTTGCGACCTTCAAAAGAGGTCTTGTGAAGTCTGCCCACAAATTCGAATCGCGATGGAGAGCTGGCTCTACAATCAGGCGCACACTTCCAGCTTCACTACGCAAAGAACGCGAAGCAAAGAGGCGGACCCTATTTGAACGCCCAACTCTACCTGAGACTTAGCAGCTGAGTGGAGGGGACACGTTAAAGCCGAAATGCTTGAGAGAGGCGGGCCTCATGAAGCACTGGTTAGCATCTAACGCTCTTGGAACACCAAGAAACGTACAAGGCGAGAGCATAGAAAATCTAGTATGGCTTCTTGCGCAGAGGATATGTTTATGCATTGCCTGAAATGTATCCTTTCCAATTGGGAATAGTCAGATACGCAACATTCGAGCGGCTATTCTCATCGGCAACTGGCCGGTCGTGAATCTCTGCAAGGCGCGCCGGCTGAAGGTGCAATCCTGCCCAATCAACGCTCCTATGGAGCGTATCGTTGAAAAGCGAGATTCCACCAAGTCAAAATGTATCGTTGCGGGTACTATCCAGCATTTCGTTCTGCACCGCAACTTCTTGAGCCTATATAGAGAGCACGAAACCGGACAAGTTCTACCGCGATTCGCGCAGGACTTTATTGAGCTATTGATTGTTTGGTAGCAAGCCGGGTGCCAGACATTTCCATAAACTGAAAACCATTACATTTCCGTCATTTAGAAGATAGTGCGGACGAAGCTATTCGTCGAAAAACGCGATATGTTGAGTAATATTTACGCGCTAGTGTACTTTGTTCCCACTCGCGCTAAGTCGTGGCCACAACTAACGTTCCTCTCACCTTTCGAGAATTTGGCAAACGAGTTACCCATGCCATATGGTGACAGATGCTTGGCGGATTTACGACGTGCGACACACAGGCAAACGGGCATTGCAGAGAGACTGCAAATGGCCGACATTGACTTCGGCGGCCGCCACGGATCCATCGACGGCAAGGCCAATGGGTGTGAGGCATTGCACTCTCTGGGTCTAATGGCGGGTCGGTTCGGGATGGGCAACGGCGATAGTTGCCCGCCGTGGCAAAGGCTCCGTCCCATGCAGTGGGCCAGCAGCGTTGGCGGGTGGCAGTTCGCGCACGCCGTGGGCGCTCTCCGACGACGGGTCCAGCCACTCTATCAGGACCCCGGTCATGGTGGATGCGCCTTCCTCCGTGAAATGGACGCCGTCCGGTGCGCGCAGGCGGACCAGCCTGCCGTCCGGCAATTCCGCGAATTCTCGAAACGAGCCGGAGGCGTCACCGACGAACGAGGCGGTACTCCACCACGAGGCCTTGGGGTCTTGGGAGACCACCGTGTAGGCGATGCGATTGACGATGGAGATTCTCTGGTTGAATTGCACGGAGCGCATCGGAGGCAGGCCTGCCCAGAGCACCCGGGCCCCGGTGCTCTCCACCGTCGCAAGAAAATCGGCTACCCGCGACTGGTACACTTTGCGCCATTCCTCGCTGCCGAATAACACTACCTTGCCGTCGACGACAAAACTCTGACCGTCATTGGCGCCGATCGCGACGATCACCACGTCGGGCTTTTCGGAACCAAGCATTGCCGGATACTGGTCGATCCAGTTGAACACGTCGGGGCGCGCCAACCCCGTACCGGATTTGAAGGCTCGCACGACGCGCAGATTCTTGTCCTCGTTAGCCTTCCGCATCAGGCCAGCGCCCAAGCCCACGGCCATCATCGAGTCGCCCGTAAGCACGACCATGCGCGGCCTGCCCTGCTCGATCGGTGCCAGCGGGGTGAGGCTCACATTGTATGGGACGCTCCCAACGATCGGAGCCACAGCAGCTCTGGTCAGAATGGAGTTGGATTCCGTGGGGAGTCCTGCTAACCTTTGCGCCGACGATGCGTGGCTGGTGTGCGGCCGCAATGCAGCCGCCTCCTCAGTAGACGAAGGGGTCATGCGGGCCAGGCGAACCGCATCATCAGACCAGCCCAAGCGGGCAGCTTCGTCCAAGACGCCATCCCGGGCGCCGGCAACCCCAAAGGGTTGAAGGGTCCTGTTGAGCGCGGAGGCGGCCGGCTTGACGAGGGTGCGTAGCGGACCGGGTTCGAGGCGGTTAGCCCAGTTCTCAAGACCATCGGACTCGAGGAGCAGAATGACAACCACGAACCCGCCAAGAGTCCGGAACATTTGCCGAATTGAGTGATTCAACCGAAGCGTACGCATGGGCGTCAGAATTGAAAATAGATGAAGGGAGCTACTCCGCTGGGTCCCAGGACTTCGATCAGGGCGATGGCAACGGCCAGTGCGGCGCCTCGCGCCAGAGCCGGCCAGCGGCCCAGTTCGATTTCAAACGCGTTTCGCCACCGCGACGGCATGTACTGTCCCGCAATGCCCAGGAACAAGACGGTGCAGACTGGGGCTGAGGCCAGCGTCACCGCACCGGGGACTGCCAGACGCCCAAACACGTCGAAGGCGATCTCAAAGCCGGATGCCCGGAAGAACACCCACCCAGCGCACACGGCATGGAACAGTAGAATGCGCGCGATCCATCGCCAGGCCGTCGAGTTTTGGAGCGCAATCAGCTCGTGCCAGGTGCTGCGTGACCAGATCCTGTAACCCACCAGTAGCAAGCCATGCAGACCACCCCAGGCGACGAACGTCCAAGCCGCCCCGTGCCATAGCCCGCCTAGCAGCATAGTCAGCATCAGGTTGAATCCAGTGCGCAAGTGGCCCTTCCGGGAGCCGCCCAGCGGGAAGTAGAGATAGTCGCGCATCCAACTTGAGAGCGAAATGTGCCAGCGGCGCCAGAATTCCTGCGGGGTGGTTGCCTTGTACGGCGCGTTAAAGTTGCGCGGGAAGCGAAAGCCGAGCAACAGCGCGCAGCCGATCGCAATATCTGTATAACCGGAGAAGTCGCAGTAGATCTGCGCGGCATAGCCGTAGATGGCCAGCAGCGTGTCTCCGGCGCCGAACGATCGCGGCACGGAAAAGACCGGCTCGACCAGGCGTGTGGCCAGCATGTTGGAGATGACGACCTTTTTGAACAAGCCGCCGACGATCAGCAGGAACGCCCGATTGACGCGGATTGCGTGCGGGTTGCGGCGCACGGCGAGTTTGGGCAGAAAGCGTGAGGCTCGCAGGATGGGGCCGGCGATCAACTGCGGAAAGAACGCAACGTAGAGAAGGGCGTCGCCAAGCTGCACCGGCTCCGTTACTCTGCCGCGATAGCAATCGGCGAGCAACGAGATCGCGTGGAACACAAAAAACGAAATGCCCAACGGCAACAGCGGAGAAGTGATGGGAATCTGCGGAGACGGTGCGAGCCAGCCCCAGAGCGCAAGCAAGTTGGTCAGCAGAAAGCTGGTGTACTTGAAATACGCCAGCGCCCCCAGGCACACGGTAACGCCAACGACCAGCCAGGCTTTGCGCGCGTCAGGCGAAGTGCTGCGCTGGATAAGCTTGGCGACGACCCCCGCGAAAACGGAAATCCCGATCAGAAGCGGAAGATACGTCCAGTTCCAGAAGCCGTAGAAGGCGTAGCTTGCCAGCAGCAGAACGCCCTTGTACGCCCGCGGTAGCCGATAGAGGCTCCACGCGATCGTGAGAACGGCGAGGAAAAACAATGCGTATTCTACGGTCGGGAAAAGCATAGTGGATTACTCAAACTCGCCACGCGGGCAAAGATACAGGGAAACATAGATGAGCCTGGAAACAGCCAGAGTGACGTCTGAAGACCGAAAATCCCGGCTTAGCTGCGGTGAGGCGAGGCGCCGGGGAGTCGCGATGGATCGAATATTCAACTAAACATCGATCGTAAGAAAGCCTACGGTGCACACGCAAGTACGAAAATCTCGAGTTCCTCCCCTTCATTCCATCTGAGCGCCGGCAAATAGGTTTTATCGCACCGTTCTTTTCGCTACATCCACTACGTCTCTGTTCTGGTCAGTCTTGCGATCGGGTGAGTCAAGCCGGCGGAACAATCGTCAGAACAGAATCTCTTAGGGTACCGCGCAAACGCATGTCGGATAAAAACTTATAACAGCAGACCGCGACAAAAGAATTGGGCAGGGAAAACTGCTCTCGACGAAAAATCTCTCTATCGACCTGAAGCTGATTGCCCTTGATGTCTGATTTGTTTGGTACACTTTTCTTGAGGGACATGGACAGATGTTCTGGGTTGGGGTCGCCTACAGTAGCATTGGCGACAGATTTCCATGCTGCCCATCCGTCGCAGAAACCGATTAGAGACGAAATACACAGCAGCGAAAGACAGCAGATTCTTAGAGATGGCAAAAGTCGAATAAAGCTGGGGACGTAGCTCAGTTGGTTAGAGCGCTGCCCTGTCACGGCAGAGGTCGCGGGTTCGAGCCCCGTCGTCCCCGCCAGATTCCAAAGGACTTAAATCCAATCTGGCATGTGACGTCAAGGTACAAAAAGGTACAACAATAGAATTCCCGATTTCTAGAAATCGACAACTGCATTCTGAAAGAGGCTCTCGGCGGGGAGCCATTCTTCGTGATCAGCGTCCGGATGAGTCTGCCAGGTCAGACTCCGTCCAGTTCTCAGATTACATGTCTTCCTGGGTATATCGTCCACAGTGCACCTCCGGTGAAATCGCCATGGTCGACGGTAAGCAATTCTGTCATCGACGGGTTCACCGCCAACGTCCTCCCCGGCGAAAAGCTCTGTCTCATTGGCCAACGGCGCCAGCAGAACCACCCTCCTCAAGAGCCTCATCGCCAAACTACCCCGGCCTCGTCGATTTCGAACTCGACTCCGGCTCCGTCGTCTGGGGCCATAAAGCCCAGATCGGCTACTTCCCCCAGGACGAAAGCGCCACAATCGAGCACGGCCCGACCGTAGCTGAGTGGCTCCATCGCCGGAACCCCAACAGGGACACTTGGCGGTGTTACGTCCAGGTGGATTTATAAACACTGGCAAGCTCGTCGGTACCAATTTTAGATATCCGCGCCAGAGTCGGGAGATATCCTCTCTTGACATAGCGTGACTATGGCAGTAGCGTGTTATTGGCATAGTCTGCCTATGCTAGAGTTCTTGTTTGGTTGGAGAGGTGTTATTTGAATCGTGATGAGATTCCGCCGGGCACGCTTTACCTCTTGATCTTGAAGACGCTGGCACTGCATGGCGAACTGCATGGATATGAGATTGCCAATTCGATTCAGCGCACCTCGGACGAGGTGCTGCAGGTCGAAGAGGGGTCGCTGTATCCGGCTCTGCAGCGGATGCTGATCAAAGGCTGGGTGACGGCAGAGTGGGGCGTGACCGCGGGCAACCGGCGGGCGCGGTACTACAAGCTGACGGCTGCGGGGCGGAAGCAGCTGGTGGTTGAGGTGTCGCAGTTTGAGCGCGTGATGGGAGCCATTGCGCGGGTGATTCAGACGGCGTGAGGAGATGAACCATGAGTGAGGCCCGCGAGCTTTGGCGTCGAGTGCGCATGCTGTTTCATCGGCGGCGGTTTCAAGCGGAGCTGGAAGAGGAGATGCGCCTGCACCTGGAGTTGAGAGCGCAGGAGCATGCGGAGAATGGGTTGAGCGCGGAGGCAGCGCGGCGCACGGCTTATCGGAGATTTGGCAATCCAACTGTAATCCGGGAGAAGAGCTATATGACGTGGGGATGGGGATGGCTGGAGAGCCTGGTGCAGGATGTGCGATTCGCGCTGCGGCAACTGTGGAAGACGCCGGGGTTTACGATCACGGGGATCCTGACGCTGGCGCTGGGGATTGGGGCGAATGCGGCGATATTCACCCTGGTGAATGCCGTGCTGCTGAAGGACCTGCCGGTGGTCGATCCGCAGTCTCTCGTGCGTTTGGGCGACTCCGACCAGTGCTGCGTGAATCGCGGCGCGGAGGAAGATGGGAACTACTCGATCCACTCCACGGACACCTGGCAGCGGTTCAAGCAGAACAACCCCGAGTTTGAAGAGCTGGCCGCGATGCAGGCGGGGCTCAACTCGCTGGTGGTGCGCCGCGACCACTCAGACGAGGCCGCGCACTCGGTAAACACGGAGTTCGTCTCCGGCAACTACTTCCGCACCTTCGGGCTACGTCCGGCGGTGGGACGGCTGTTGCAGGATAGCGACGATGTGCGGGACGCGCCAGTTGCGGCGGTGATAAGCTACGCGCTGTGGCAGCGTGATTATGCGCGCGACCCGTCGCTCCTGGGTGCCACCTTCTGGGTCAATACCAGGCCGGTGACCATTGTCGGAATCGCTCCGGAGCAATTCTACGGCGACCGCCTGCAGAGCACCCCGCCGGGTGTTTATCTGCCCATCGAGTCGCTGCCTGTCCTGCGGGACAAGGATTACGTTCATGAGCCCGAAGCGAGATGGCTCTACCTCATCGGCCGGGTGAAGCCGGGTACGGCTCTGGCTCCGCTGCAGCAGAAGCTCTCCACGCAGTTGAAACAGATCTTCTCCACCAGCAAGTTCTTCTCCAGTGCGCATGACCGTCCGTATCTCGACCGCGTGCATGTTCCCATCACCCCGGGCGGTGCAGGCATCCAGAATATGCAGGCCGACTACGGGTCGAACCTGCACCTGTTGCAGTGGATCGCCGGGCTGGTGCTGCTGATCGCCTGCGCCAACATCGCCAACCTGCTGCTGGTGCGTGGCATGGCGCGCAAGGCAGAGATGAGCGTGCGTACCGCGCTAGGTGCGGCACGTATCCGCATCGTGCGCCAGCTTTTGACGGAGAGCATGGTGCTGGCGGTGATCGGCGGCATCGCGGCGCTGGCGGTTTCGTATGGCGGAGCAGAGTTGCTGCTGAAGCTGGCCTTCCCGTCTTCGAACGATGTGCCCATCGATGCCACCCCCTCGCTGATCGTGGAGGGATTTGCGATTGCGCTCTCCCTGGTGACCGGCGCGCTCTTCGGCTTGGCGCCGGCGTGGCTCTCGGCAAGCACACAGCCTGCGGATGCGCTGCGCAGCGGATCGCGTACGACGACCGGAGGGGCCTCGGTGCTGCAGCGAGCGCTGGTGGTGATGCAGGCGGCGCTTTCGCTGGTGCTGCTGGTAGGCGCGGGCCTGTTCGCTCAGAGCCTCAGCAAGCTTGAGCACTTTGACATGAAGCTCGACGCCGCCAACCGCTACATCCTCCACTTCGATCCCCAGTCCGCGGGTTACTCTCCGGCGCAGTTGCCGGCTCTCTACCGGACTATCGAGGACCGCTTCCACCAGATCCCCGGCCTGGTCAAGGTCGGACTCAGCACCTATACACCGATGGAGTCCTATAACGACAACACCTCCGTCCAGATCCAGGGCCGGCCGAATCTGTACAAGAGCTCGTCGTATGTATGGGCGAACTCTGAATACTTCGACTCCGTGGGCACGCACGTGGTGATGGGCCGCGCCTTCGGCCCGCAGGACAGCCCCACCGCGCCCGCGGCCGCAGTAGTCAATCAGGCCTTCGTGAAGACCTTCTTCAAGCCGGGGGAGAACCCCATCGGTGCGCACCTCGGAGGTCCGGAGTCGCCGGGCGATTTCACGATCGTCGGCGTGGTGCAGGACACGACCTACGGCAGCGTGGGCTGGAAGGACCACTCGATGTTTTTCCTGCGTCTGCTGCAGCGGCCGGCGGGGGACAAGAAGCCGGCCGACTACGTTTTTACCAGGGCGATCGTGCTGGAGACAGTGCGGCCCATGGACAATATGGAGGCGCTGTCGCGGCAGACCCTCTCCAGCATCAATCCGAACCTGTCGGTGGAAAAGTTTCAGACCTTCACCTCGCAGATCGGAGAGCAGTTCACACATGCGCGGATGCTTTCACGGCTGATGGCGCTTTTCGGCGGGCTGGCCCTGCTGCTGGCTGCGGTCGGACTCTACGGCGTAACGGCGTATGGAGTGGCCCGGCGCACCAGCGAGATCGGCATCCGCATGGCTTTAGGCGCGGAGCGGAGCGGCGTGGTGGCGATGATCCTGCGCAGCGCGCTGTTGCAGACGGTGATTGGACTGGGAATTGGAGTGCCGGTGGCGTTCTACGGGGTGACGCTGGTGAAGTCGCAGCTGTATGAGATGACGACGGTGAGCGGCAGAGCGCTGGCGGTGGCGGTGGGAACTTTGCTGGCGGCGGCGTGCGTTGCCGGGTTGATTCCAGCGCGGCGTGCGGCGTCTGTCGATCCCGCGCGGGCGCTACGGACAGAGTAATGACATTGGTCGAGACATGCTTTTGGTTCCCTACTCCGTTAAAGTCAGTTTCGTCAAAACCAGGCCGCTTCCACCCGGTGCTCCCAAGTAGGTAACGAGAGTGTTCACGGCTTCCACTGAGGTACTCTCCACTTGGCCGAAAAGGCTTAGTGCTGTATCTGGAGCGCCCCGCGACGCGGTCATGCGCATTTGGAATGCTCTTAATGGGGGCGCTTCGGATACAGCGACTTGAAGGAAGCCGCCCTCGATGGAAGGCTAGGCACTTTGAATGGAGCTGAAAGGGTTCAGAGGTCCGGGCAAGTCACTGAGTTGGCCATGCTCTGCGGTACCGCAGGCACAATTCAGCAAATGCTTGCTGGTCTCCAGATTTCGCTTCAGAAACCAATTGATCGTCAGATGGTTGCGGGTGCTGCACTCCGAAATGTTCAAGAATACTCGTGCTCATTGCATTCCTCAGTGTTGATGTCTACCGGCGCGAGCCGCCTGGACCGCGGCGCATTTCATTGAGGCCCGGCGGGGCATTAGGGGCAGGCTTGCATCTTCAAGAAGTCCGCCAATGGAACTAGAACGTGTACTAGCGTGATCAACAGGCTGACACCGATGATGTAACCAAGAGTGCCAGCCAACACGATTAGGAGGCTGACGCAGATTCCGAACACGGTGCCGGTATCGTCACCAGTCCACTTGCATCTGGGTCGATAGAAGAACTTCTCCGCGCTATCACCGCATTTTGAATGTCTCCTTTGCTCGCGGTTCTCATACACTCAAAAACCTCTCCGACTTCGTCCTCTGAGAATCGGTTTTCGGCGCCGACCAAATTTGTGCTTTCAAAAGTTTCGAACATAAAGGCCGACGTACGTCAGTGCGCCTGTTAACGCCGTCAGCAGGGTGACGCCAATTCCGACGACCGTGCCGGTGTCTTGTTCGGCTTTTTCAGCGCATAAGTCTGGATCGAGGTAACGAATCGCCCGCACAATCTCGGCGTCCGTCAGGCGCTCGTTGAGCTCCATCATTTCGTGGTTATCCTGCATGAGGCATTCCTCTGAACGAAGCTGGGACGGGTAACGGCAGCTCCCTGTTCTTTCGGCGAGGATCGCTCCTCGCGGTTAATGAGCCGCGTGACAATCGCGAACAGAAGACTCGCTGATATGCAACACATCAACACGCCGATGACGCTCTCCAGCGGTCCAAGCGTGCGCCACGTCGCTGGGAGACTAACGTCGTTGCATCCGAGCGTGGAATAACTACTCGTGGAATAACTACTCGCGGAGAAGTAGATCGCCGAGTCCCACGCTGTCTGCTGGTTGGCGGTCGCGTTCAGGGAATACATGTAGGTCATGTTGTCCACGCCGTTCACTTGCTGCTCGATGGGCGTGGCGACCGAATCCTCGAGTGTCTTGGCGTCAGCGCCCGGGTAATTCGCTTGCAACCTGATTTCGGGCGGTGCGATGTTCGGAAATTGCGCTATCGGCAGGGTCGCGATCGTGACTGCACCCACGATGACCATAAGAATCGCGATGACCATCGCCACGATCGGCGATTGATGAAGAATTTGGACATGATTCTCCTTTGAGCGTTAAGGCCTCAACAGTGAGCGCTCAGTCGACGTCGCTCTTAAGCCTTGGCGCCCGAATGAGCCACTACATTGACCAGGATGGCCGCAACGAGAGCCCCTAATGCCCATGCCACGTGCTTCGGTTTCAGAGCGAAACTGATCTTCATTTTTTGCTCTCCAGTTGCCGGGATGTTGGCCTGCGAGGAGCCTTTTGCCGCGATGACTGCACCACGGCACCTTCGCAAGGCTGAGAAGTGAGATCCCCGATGAGGGCAGTCATCCAAACGCCTTCGACGATGAGACAAGCCCCCGACCGATGAAAGGCCGCGAGAAGATCGCGCCCCGCGTTATCGACCGACGTCAGCTGTCTCAAATCGATTTCGATCTTTTGGTCCGGGTGCAGCGATGCGCGCCAGGCCTTTTCTGTTTCAGCGACCCAAGGGCCCTCGAGCTTGCCCGCGAGTTCAAGCCTGGATACCTTGCTATCCTCGTGAATCGTGATGCGTAACATATCGTCAATGTGCATGGCACGGGGCGTGCCAAAGCGACGGATCTGCTAAATGCAAGAAAAGTCACGAATTGGTCGGGAGGGAAAGATGCGGTGTGCCAGGAATCCGCTGGCAGCGCGCCGGAAAACGGGCAGATGCCAGGGAGCGATTGTTCTTTACACCTTTGTAGAATCGCAGTGACACCGCTCGCAATCTAACGGAAGCGGTACTCCTCGTATGCCAGCACTGAATGACTCGCAACCGGCCGCTCTCGGCGAAGGCCTTGCTTCGCGATACGAGGCACTCGCCCGCATTGCCGAATTGATCCGGTCTCATGCGGAGGAAAAGATCATATTCCAGACCTGCGCGAGCGAACTGCATCAAGTGGTTGCATTTGATGGTCTGAGTTGGCTCGATCCGGCAGCCAATTGGGTCCAGTGGCACTTCGTCGAGCCATATGACAGTGCAATTGAGGCACTCGCCGTCAGAAGGATCCCTAAGGAAGAAACAGTCGTATGGTGGGTGTACCAGAATCAGCAGCCCGTAGTGATTCCGTTCATCGACCGCCAAACGCGTTTTCCGCTTGTGGTCGAGCGGTTCTCCAAGTTGGGCCTTCGTTCGCTCTGTGCGCTTCCCCTGAGTACGGCGCACCGAAAGCTCGGAAGCCTGGTGTTTGCCAGCCACTTCGATGACGCATACTCCAGCGAGGATCAACAGTTCTTATCCGTGGTTGCGAATCAAATCGCTGTAGCACTGGACGACGCTCGTGCCCAGGCCCGCTTGCGATTGCTCCTGGACATCACCAATCGGATTGTGACCAAGCTGGAGTTGCGCGACCTGCTTAGCGAAATTGTCGCGAGTGTCAGGCATTTTCTGCAATGCGACAGCGTCGGAGTAGCTCTGCCCGACCCGGAAGATGGCGAATTACGCCGCTATGCTGTCGATCACGCGGAATACGAGATGTCCGTCGGGTCCGCATCCGAACGGACCAAGACTGTCTTCCGGACGGGCAAGCCGCTGATCGCCACCAAAGAAGAGGTCGCCGCTGATCCCCAGGGCGCGCTGGCGAACTTGTCACTCTGCCTTTACCCTCTGATCATCCGTGATCGCGTCCTCGGCGTATTGGGGTTTGGATCTTCGCGCGAGAACGCCTTCCCCGAAGATGATCTTTCGTTCTTCAGTCAGGTTGCCAATCAAATCGCTCTGGCTGTTGAGAATTCTCTCGCGTATGGGCAAGTTTCAGAACTCAAGGATAAGCTCGCACAGGAAAATGTCTATCTCGAATCCGAGATCCGCAGCGAACTGTACTTCGAAGAGATTGTCGGAGATAGTGAGCCCCTTCGCCACGTCCTGCAAGAAATCGAGATTGTGGCGCCGGCCGATTCCACTGTGCTCATTTATGGAGAGACCGGCACCGGAAAAGAGTTGATCGCTCGAGCGCTACACAATCTTAGCTCCAGGATGTCGAACGCCTTTGTGAAGCTGAATTGTGCGGCGATTCCTACCGGATTGCTCGAGAGCGAGCTGTTCGGCCACGAGAAGGGTGCGTTTACCGGCGCGATCACGCAGCGAGTCGGCCGCTTCGAACTGGCGAATCGCGGAACCATATTCCTTGATGAGGTCGGCGAAATCCCCCTGGAACTGCAGCCAAAGCTCCTGCGTGTGCTGCAGGAGCGGGAGTTCGAACGCTTGGGCAGCACGCGCACCGTGCGCACCGATGCACGGTTGATCGCCGCGACGAATCGCGATCTCAAGACTATGATTGAGGAGCAGAGATTCCGCTCTGATTTGTACTATCGGTTGAATGTCTTCCCTATTCGAGTGCCGTCATTGCGGGAGCGAAAGGAAGATATTCCTCTGCTCGTCCGCCACTTCGTCAAGGAATTCAGCCGCCGGAATCAGCGTGTGATCGACACGATCCCCTCCGAGACCATGCAGGCGCTGGTCCGCTATCACTGGCCGGGTAATATTCGAGAGCTTCAAAATGTGATCGAGCGGGCAGTCATTATCTCGCGGGGTCCTGTGCTGAATGTCGCCCTCGCAGAACTCACCCCGGATGCGACTTCGACTTCAGATCCTGTCGTCACCACCGCCAAATCAGCGTCCCATGAGAGCCTTCAGGAGATGCTGGAGGAGACAGAGCGGAATCAGATTCTGCGTGCTCTGGAAGAGGCGAATGGAGTCGTTGCAGGGCCGAACGGAGCAGCGGCGCGTCTTCGAGTGAAGCGTTCGACGTTGCAGCTCAGGATGCAGAAGCTTGGCATCCGGCTCTCGCGAACTACCGTTGATGAGCGCAAGCAAACCGCGCGATAAGAGATCAAGCGAACAACGTCGCCGAGAACACCTGCCTGGAATTGGCTGTCCATGCCAGACGTTCAACGGGTCCACAACATCGGAGTCCAGCCGAGCGCCCAGAAGAAAGACATCGGTGCCAGATTGGTGGTCTTGTCGATGTGCGTCGCTACGTTCAGGCGGCTCTTCTAATCTCCTTCACTCCGAGTTTCAGCCGCCGTCGCAAAAGGAGTCGCAACGTTCCGCCGTCCGTGTAACCGACCTTTGTGGCAATCTCATCGACACTTGCCTTACTGGTCTTCAAGAGATGCACCGCGCGTTCAACGCGCAGACTTTGGAAATATGACATGGGAGATTTCCCAAGTACGCTCTGTAGCCGCCGGGTAAGCGTCCTTTTGCTTGCGCCTACGGCTTTCGCAGCACTGTCGAGAGAAAATCCACGCGCGAGCCTGGCACGCGCCCAGCGTTCGAAGAGGTGAACAACCGGATCACTGTGCATTAGGTGATCATTGAGAGCGTAAGCAGTCTGAGAAGGCCTGGAGTCGACAATGAGATACCTTCCCGTGAGCGAGGCGAGTTCGGGGCTGACGCGACGTATCAGCCATAAGGCTAGATCCATATGACCTAGAGCCGCTCCGGCGGTCACAACGTTTCCTGACTTGACCACCATGTTCGATTCGTCCAGCAATACCTGAGGGTATCGCTCGCGAAACATTGGCGCTAGCCACCAAGTGGTGGTTGCGCGCTGCTGGTTGAGCAGACCAGATTCAGCCAGCACAAAGGTTCCAGCACAAGCAGCGCTCAACGTCGCCCCGTCGTTGGCCCACTTTCTAAACGCCTTCGCAGCGTCGCGGACGTCAGGCCTGGCTAGACCTGCTTTCAGAGTATCGGGTGTCTTGCATGCGATTGCCGGGACAATAACGCATTCAGGCCTTTGTCGTCCAACCGACTGAATCGGGACCTTCAGACCGTGTGCGGTTCGGACTGTCTTTCGCACACCTACGATCTTGACCTCGAACTGCGGAACAGCGAGCCCAGTCATCTGAATCAATTCGTTCGCGGTTTGGAATGCGTCCAGAATCGCCGACAAGCCCAAATCGAAGACGCCATCGAGTGCAACTACATAAACGCGCATGGCACAGATGATACCAAATATGGCAGTTCTGCCACTAGTTAAATCGCCCGCCAGAGCGCAAATTGAGAAAGTGCAGTCTTGGCCAAAAGAAGAGGGATGAAATGACAACACTTGGCATTCTTGTTCTCCCGGGAGCGAAAGCCGGCAATCCTCGCTGACAGATCAGTTCGGCGCGTATCAAACCACAAAACACCGAACTGCAGTTGTTGGGAGCTTAAATGTTCAGGTATGTCACCACCATCCTTGTCGCGATATTGCTGCCAGCGCCCCTCGTTGCAGGAATTACGCCGTTTCCGACCAGCTTTCACACGCTAATGGTTCCGACGAACGGCACCAGCCTCTACGTCCGAGTCGGCGGCAAGGGACCGGCCGTGGTGCTGTTGCATGGCTTCGGCTTCACGGGTGATATGTGGGCTCCTCTGGCAATTGTTTTGGCCAAGGACCATACCGTGATCGTCCCCGACCTGCGCGGCATGGGTATGTCCGATCACCCGGATACCGGCTACACCAAGAAGAACCAGGCGGTCGACATTGCGGGCCTCATGGATGCACTCAAGGTCCAGAAGGCAGACCTGGTCACGCATGACATCGGCAATATGGTCGGTTATGCGTTGGCTGCTCAATATCCGGACCGGGTCACGCGATGGGTGGTGATCGATGCACCGCTGCCCGGAATAGGCGATTGGGACAACATCGTTCGCAGCCCGATGCTGTGGCACTTCGATTTCCGGGGTCCTGACGAGGAGCGTCTGGTGCAGGGCCGGGAGCGCATCTACCTCGATCGCTTCTGGAACGAGTTGTCCGGAGACCCAAAGAGGATCGATGAAGCTACGCGGCAACACTTTGCTGCCCTGTACGCACGCCCGCAGGCGATGCACGATGCCTTCGAGCAGTTTGGGGCACTCCGCCAGGACGCCGCCGACAACAAGGCGTTGCTCGCCAAGGGCGGCAAGATCACGATGCCGGTGTTTGCCATCGGTGCCGAGAAGTTTTTCGGCAAGAACATGGCCGATCATATGCAGTTCGCTGCCAGCAATGTCAGGGGCGCCATCGTGCCCGATTCCGGGCACTGGATCATGGAGGAGAATCCGCAGGCCACCATCAAGTTCGTTACAGATTTCCTCGCCGAGTAGGCCTGGGCTTCAGCCGCTCAAGATGTTGCAACAACCTCTGATGGCCAGGGCACGCTCAATCGGTCCGGAATCACTCAACCCAGGAGGGTAACTCAATGGAAGCAATTGGATTGTTAGTCACGCTTGAAGCACGCCCAGGTAAGGAGGCCGATGCCGAAGCATTTCTGAAATCGGCTCAGCCCCTCGCTCTCAATGAGAGTGGAACGCTGAAGTGGTATGCGATGAAGATTGAGCCGGGAAAGTTCGGCATCTTCGACACCTTTGCAAACGAAGGGGGTCGCAATGCCCACCTGAGTGGCGAGATTGCGAAGGCGTTGGGCGCGCGCGCCAACGAGTTGTTCGCGACGCCCCCACAGATTGACAAGGTGGAGATTCTCACAACCACACCTCTAAAGAACTAGGTGCGAGTGGTTGGAATTCGCCAGATGCCCAACGAATCGCGCGGAGATTGCCGCGAGACTCATCAACGTCAAACCACCGGCCAACGATCACTCGATACTTGATTGCCGGAAGAGCAAGGAGATTTTAAATGAATCAACATTCGCTACGGCGTCTCGTCTATGCCACTGTGCTGGCTGCGCTGACAACACCACAAGCTATCTGGGCCCAGGCGAAAGCCGCCCCTCCGATTGACGGCGTCATCGGAAAGCTCCAGTCATTTGATGGCAAGTCGCTCGAAATTCAGACACCTTCGGGCGTGGTCCACGTAGTTGTCAAGCAGCCTCTCACGACATATAGACAGAATCCATCCGATCTGAGTCATGTTGCTTCAGCACCTTATATCGGCGTCGCGTCGGCCGAACAGGCGGATGGAAAACAAGTCGCGAAACAGATTTTCATATTTCCCGCAGAGCTGCGTGGAGCTGCGGAAGGCAGTGTCCTGACAGACCCTCCGGGGGCAACCTCCCACAGCAGAATGACCAACGGTACAATCTCTCGCCCGTCGCACTCACGCATGACGAACGGAACAGTTCAGAAGAGCGGCGGTACCACGCTCGTCGTAAACTACCAGGATGGTTCCCAAACGATCTCCGTACCGCCTGATGTTCCTGTCACATTAGTCGCACCTCAAGAGGTCACTTTCAGTCCAGGCGATGTCGTCTACGCGACAACTCAGAAGCTCCCAGACGGAACAGTTGAGACGGACAAGATCTTTCAGTTCATTCCAGCGGCTGCGTCACACTAAACAGTGCAGTTGAGGTTTCAGAGAGTGAACTCTTCGTCAACATTCAGTCGTGAACCGAACTCCGCGAACACGTTTCTGACAGAGCCTGGTGTGCTCGTGGTTAAACGACACCATTTCCTCGTACGGTGGAGCCACTGGTTGAATGTGCCGCTCCTTCTAGGCCTTATTCTGAGCGGCATCGCCATTTACTGGGCTTCGCCGATCTATCAACACAAGCCAGACCCGATCACCGGAAATTTCGATGTGGCTGCGGATTTTGGAATCTGGATTTGCGCCTATGTCCCCGGTCAACACCATTACGCCAGTCCGCCCGACTGGATTTACAACCACATGAGTCTTGGGCCAGGCATATTGGCGGTGGCTCTGCGCTTTCATTGGTTGTGTGCTTACCTATTCATGCTGAACGGCATGGTGTACGGTGCGGGAGTGCTCATCGGTGGAGGCTGGCGCTCCTTGTTGCCTCGCCGGACAGATCTGGTTGACGCGCTCAGGATGTTTCGGTACTACATCGGTTTTCCCTTCGCTAAACTAACGCATCGGCAATGGCTGCATCCCCGTTTCAACACAAAGTACAACGCGCTTCAACGCGCAGCGTACTTCTCTGTCACGTTCGCTGGAGTTCTCTCGGTCCTAACAGGCTGGGCGATTCATAAACCGATGCAGCTCCATTGGCTGGCTGCGCTCTTTGGAGGCTTTGATGGAGCGCGTGTGTGGCATTTCTGGCTCATGTGGCTCTTCATTTTCTTTGTTGTGCCGCACGTGATCCTGGTTTTCGCGGACGGCTGGGATACGCTGCGCAGCATGATCACAGGCTGGTCAACCAAAGTAGACCGGTCGGAGGTCGTCACAAATGAATAATGAGGAACAACGCGATTCGTTCGCATCCATAGAAAAGTCGCGAGGTTTCTTTGGAGAGCGACCTCTCACGACAATGGAGATGGCTCCCCGTGTCCTGCGCTATCGAACCCGGCGCGACCTTCTGTTATTTGGTGCTGGCGCGGTGGCAGCGACAGCAGGCGCTGGATATCTCCTGCCGCAAACGATGCTTCGCCGCCTGGGTGTGCACCGAGATACGAACTCTCGTGGGAAGGAGTGGCTCCTGAACAGAGCATTACGGATCGACGATGACGTGGCTGAAGCACTCTACTCCCAAAATCGAATGGTGCCCACCTACACCAAATCTCAGACAACTCCGATCAAAAACAACTACAACGGAGCCACTCCTGATCCTGGGTATATTGCAGGATGGACTCTGACTCTGGATGGGCTCGCTTCTGGCTTGAGCATCTCTCTCGATATTCGGAAGCTTTTGAATCGCTTCCCGGTGCATGAGCAAATTACCCGGTTGGTTTGCGTCGAGGGCTGGAGCGCGATCGCATGGTGGGTCGGTCTGAAATTCGATGATGTGCTTCGTGCCTTTCCACCGATATCGCAGGCAAAATGGGCCCGTGTGGAATCGTCTGTCAATCTCGACGCCTCGGGGAATCCTGACCCGTACTTTGTCTCAATCGACTTGGCGACGGCACGCCATCCTCAGACGCTGCTCGCGACACACCTCAGCGGTCAGCCTCTCACGGTGGAACATGGAGCGCCACTCCGACTTCTGTTACCCGTGAAACTTGGCTTGAAGAACGTGAAGGCCATTACGCGGATTACCTATTCCGCGCAAGAGCCAAGCGATTACTGGGCTCAATTTGGGTATTCCTCATACGACGGAATCTAGGGACGTCAAACCGGGGCGACCACTGCTGAGAAAACTGACTGATTGGAAAGAAATTCGTCTCTATACTGGAAACCAAAGGCAGGACGCACATGGACGCAGATGACCTGAGGATTGTAGACGCAGTGGCGAGAGTCGGCAGCATGAACCGGGCGGCTGCTGAACTGAACATGGTGCAATCAAATGTCACCGCCCGAATTCGCCTCCTGGAGGAAGAACTCGGCGTTCAACTATTTGTCAGGCACAGCCGTGGCGTGGAACCGAGTGAAGCGGGTCGGCGCCTTCTTTCCTACGGGGACCAGATACGTACCTTGTTCCAGCAAGCCATCTCGGCGGTCAAAGAAGATGGAACTCCCAAAGGAAGACTGCGCATCGGAATGCTTGAAACCACGGCTGGGCTGCGGCTGCCCACACTCGTGGCCCAATACGCGCAAGAGTATCCGAAGGTCGAGCTGGCCATCGTGACGGGTACTACAACCTCTCTGATTCATCAGGTGGCGGAACGGGAATTGGATGGTGCCTTTGTGGCAGGGCCTGTCCATCATCAAGAGCTCAGCGAGGAGCCACTCTTTCACGAAGAGCTGGTCCTCGTCAGCCCATTGTCAATCCAGGACTTCGACGACCTCGCCAAGGTTGAAAACCTCAAAGTCATTGTGTTTCGGCAGGGTTGTTCGTACCGTCAAAGGCTCGGCTCTATCCTCGATGGGCTAGAAATTCGCCACGTGGTGATGGAATTTGCATCTCTTGATGCAATCATCACCTGCGTTAGCGCAGGCGTAGGTATAACGCTGTTGCCCAAGGCGCTGGTGGACAAACTCTGGACAGATCACTCCGTAACTGTGCATGAGCTTCCAGTGGACCAGGCGCAGGTAGAGACGGTGTTTGTCAGAAGACAAGATCGTTATCCGACGAGTGCGCTCAACGCTTTCTTGAAAATGAGTCGTCAGATCTCGAACATTGTGGCCATTGATCGTCAATTGGAAGCTATCGACTAGAGCGATAGCAGGTATCAGAACAATTCGTGCCTCATCAGCAATCTCCCCTCGCATCAATACTGCAGGTTGAACGCAGCAGGTGGCCGACTCAAGTTGGATATGGATCTTGGCAAACCAATTCGTATTCTGACCGTCGAGGATCACCCTGTCTTTCGTGCAGGCCTGACCACGATCATTACGTCAGAGCCGGACTTGCTTCTAATTGGCCAGGCGACGAACGGAGCGGAGGCGATCACAGAGTTTCGTCGTCACCGTCCCGACATCACTCTAATGGATCTTCGGCTTCCTGGCATCAATGGGACAGATACACTCATTGCCATTCGAGGAGAATACCCGCACGCTCGCATCATTATGCTGACGACTGCCGACGGTGATGTCGATATTCAGCGGGCAATGCGGGCGGGAGCTTGGGGCTACATTCTCAAAAGTACACCGCAGCAAGAATTACTGAAGGTGGTGCGTTCGGTCCATGCGGGTCGCCGGCAGGTTCCGCCGGAGGTGGCAGTCCGACTCGCTGAGCATCTGGGCAAGGAAGATCTTACAACGCGGGAACTCGAGGTGCTCCGGCTCATTCGAGATGGTTACCGCAACAAGCAAATTGCCGACCAGCTGACAATCGCTGAGACCACCGTTAGCTTCCACATTAAGAATCTGGTGGACAAACTGGAGGCCAACGACAGAACGCATGCGGTAACCATTGCGCTCCGACGCGGCTTGCTGCAGATCTGATCAAAGCACCAGACCTGTAGAAAATGCAGGATGCCGGCTGGAGATTTGGTGTATCGGAATAGCCTGGCAGCCCGTAACGCAAACAGTGCTGGCAAAATGAGGTCAGTCCTTGTTCGGCTCCTCGAGAAGCTCCGTGTGACGATGACATCAGGATCTTACCAGCACAGATTGGCGTTGAGACTCCGCGGCGTTGCAAATACTCTCTTGATTTTCTTGCTCTGCGTACTCACCTGCCGGACAGTGTCCGCCCAAATGCGCGAGCGGACCATTAAACAATTTGTCCATACGGCTTGGGGTGAGAAAGAGGGTGCGCCGGGTGGGATTTTGGCGTTGGCGCAAACTCAGGACGGATACCTTTGGCTGGGGACTGACAGTGGTCTTTACAGATTTGATGGCGTCAATTTCGAGCACTATAAACCACAATCAGGGGCGACATTTCCGGTTGGTCCTGTGTATTCGCTACTATCCTTGCCCAATGGCGCTCTTTGGATCGGCTTCGATGACGGAAAGATCAGCCTCCTGAGAAATGGAACGACCATCAACTATACGACTCTTGAGGGCGTGCCACGTGGAAGAATTTTAGGTCTAGAGCAGGATAGGGAAGGCACGCTTTGGGCTGCGACTAGTAGCGGCTTAGGGCGTCTTGTAGGCAGCAGTTGGAAAAAGGTAGAAAGAGACTGGAACTTTCTCGGGAAGGCCGCTCGAGCCGTCTTTCTCGATCGTCAAGGAACTCTTTGGGTTGCCACAGAAGACACACTCGTCATTTTGCGATTGCACTCCAGGAAATTTCAGCCAACGGGAATACCGATAGGTTATGTAGCTCAGCTAACGGAGTCGACAGGGGGAAAATTGTGGATGGCCGAAACATCAAGATCTGTTCGGCCCGTCCCTTCGCGCGGTGATCACCTTTCGTCGCACTCCGCAGAAATTCAAGTCGGATCCGCAAGATTGCTTTTTGATCGAGAAGGCGTGCTTTGGATCACTACGGTTGGCGATGGCATCCGCCGCGCCCCCGTCCCCGAACGATTGGGCGGAAAGATCGGGGAGTTCAGCAAAGCAGTTGAGAGCTTCACGACCAAAGACGGCTTAACGAATGGATACGCCCGTGCCATTATTCAGGATCGCGAAGGAAATATTTGGATCGGGACAAATAGCGGTCTCGATCAATTCAGGGAAGGCAATATACAGCCAGTTGCTTTGTCTGTTAATGGCAGCCAGGCCACTTTGGCCGCGGGCGACAATGGTGACCTTTGGATAAACAACATTGGCTCCATGATTCATATCTACGGATCCCGAACATCGACGACGAAGAGTAATCTCTTTACCTGCTGTGCTTATCGCAGCCCGCACGGATCTCTGTGGTGGGTCGGGATAGACATTCGACTTGCCGCTGCTCAACAGAGCGTTATTCTCTCTCGTTTGGAACATGGGCGCATGTCGAAATATCCGTTGCCTAAAGAAGGCTCTGTAGCTGGTTATCCTCCAGCTGCGGTATATGTTACGGAAGATCCTGCTGGAACTCTCTGGGCGGCCGTAGAAGGGCAAGGGCTGTTTTATTTGAAGGACGGAATCTGGAAACAGTTCGTCACTCCGTCGTGGCTCACAGAACTGACACCCACGGCGGCGTTTACGGATTGGATGGGGCGTGTGTGGTTTGGATACAACGAAGGAACCACGATCACTCTGGCTGGGACTACGATACAACGAATCTCTTCGAATGAAGACGCCGCAGTGGGGAGTGTTGAAGCAATTAATGGCCGGAACCAGCATGTGTGGCTCGGAGGCCAGTTCGGGCTCGCATTCTTTGACGGACACCGTCTCCGACCGCTGCTTCCTGGAGATGCACCACGTTTTGGAAGGATTTCAGGAATTGAGGAGACATCCGATGGCAGCCTGTGGCTGTGCGAGAGCTGGGGAATCGTCCGCATCTTTTCTGCCGAAATACGCAAGAGCTTGGATAATCCTGCCTATCGGGTTCAATACGATCTTTTCAGTTCGCTAGATGGTCTTCCCGGAACCTTCCGCGGAATTGGGCAAGTCGCGAGGGAGGTTCAGGGAACCGACGGCCGGCTTTGGTTCATGGCCACTGACGGCCTCGCCTGGGTCGATCCCGCGAGAATTTCGAAGAATGTTCAACCTCCTCCTGTCTCAATACGATCTGTCACTGCCGATGACAAACAATTCGCCCCGGACGTGAATGTAGCGATGCCGGCTCGCACAAGTGATGTGCGGATTGATTACACAGCTTTGAGTATATCGATACCCCAGCGGGTTCGGTTTCGTTACAAGCTGGACGGTTCGGACAAAGACTGGCAAGACGCCGGTACTCGACGCGAGGCCTTCTATACGAACCTTAGTCCGGGAGCGTATCGATTTCGAGTAATTGCGTGCAACAATGACGGCGTCTGGAACGAAGAAGGCGCAACCCTGAATTTCAGGATTGCTCCGGCTTGGTTCCAAACCACTTGGTTCCGCGTTCTTTGCGCTGCCGCTGCTCTGTCGATAGTCTGGGCCTTCTATCAGAGGCGCGTGCAGCAGATCGCGCGGGCGGCCAGCGCCCGCTTCGACGAACGGTTGGCGGAACGCACTCGCATCGCAGGAGAACTCCATGACGCATTCCTTCAGACGGTCCAGGGGAGCAAATTGGTGGCAGATCATGCACTGAATAAGTCCAGCGACCCAGCCCAAATGCATCGAGCACTGGAACAGCTGTCCGAGTGGCTGGCTCGAGGCATAGAAGAAGGGCGGACAGCACTGAATTCGCTACGTTCGTCAGCCACACAGACAAACGATCTTGCTGACGCCTTCCGGAGGGCAACGGAGAATTGCTTTGTCCCGGGATCAATGGCGGTTAAGTTTTCTGTGATCGGCAATTCTACAGACATGCATCCAGTCGTCAGGGACGAGGTCTATCGGATCGGATACGAGGCCATACGGAACGCCTGTCTGCATTCTTCGGCCACCGAATTGGAGATCGAGCTCAGGTATGAGCGGGATCTTACGCTGCGTGTTAGTGACAACGGCACAGGCATCGACCCGTCGATTACAGATAGAGGGAAGGATGGACACTTCGGGCTGCTGGGAATGCGAGAGCGGGCGGAGCGGATTGACGGGAAACTGACTCTGCTAACTTCATCCTCCGGGACTGAAATTAAGCTGGTGGTGCCTGGAGGCATCGTCTTCCGGACGCTTTCGCGGGTGTGATGTTCAACCGCGGGCCTATGTGTTCTGCTTTTCCGGACCCCATGGGGAAGGTCAAGCGCGCAAGAGCTGCCTCACATAATCGCCAATCTTCATGACGGACTACACGAATCGGGCCCCTCATGGAGCGGAGAACGGCAGTAGACCCTCGTTTATAGCCTACGCGGCCTGACGACAATCGTTACCAGGTCCCAATTTGTCGGTTCCTCACCGAAAACTCAGAACCTGCAGAAATCGCAGGCGCAGCCCTATGCATTCTGGGGTGTCGTAGAAATCGATATCCATCTACCTTGTGTATGGAGCAAGGATTCGAAGAACTAGAAACTTTCGAATCTGGGAAATGGAAGGGTCTTGATTACGGAAGCGATTCACCAAGAACACAGAATGAGCTCCAGGTTTTCTACAGATCCGAGTGAGATCCATTTGCATTGGAGCGTTATGAACACCGAGCAGCGTCAAAAGCCATTCGGCAAGGCAGGTTCATGGTCCATGAGCCCGTTGCAACGCCCGGCGAGTCGAGTTATTGAAGGACCGCAGTATGAAGAACCGACACTAGGACCGGAAGAATGGCAAGAGCCTCTAAACAGTCTGCAGCAGTGGGTGTGCGAATTACTCATCAAAAATCACGAGCTCAGAATGGCGCTGGAATCGGCGGCGGCGCAAGAGAAGGAACGGCATGGCTATAGCACTTGATTTGCTTTGTTGGGCTTTGCAACTCGGACCGATCTTCGTGCTTTCGTTCAGTTCCAATCCGCTTTGGCTCCAACCCGTGCCCCCATCACACCAGGCACATGCTGAGGAACAGGCAGGCCCGAGCAAAGACCTCGTCTGCGGAGAGCGTGGATAAGAGAAACAGAGGAACTGCTCAATACACCAAACACCGTTTTCCAACTACACGCCCCGTTACAGTGAGCGTTTTGCTCACGGTGCGGCGGTGGAAACCGCGAGACAACTGTGCCTCGCCCCGGCAAAGAGAAAACCATGAGCAGGAATATTGAGGGCAAAGTAATCGTGATCACGGGCGCGAGTAGCGGGCTCGGTGAGAGTACCGCGCGCCATCTGGCAAAGCTGGGCGCAGCGGTCGTTCTGGGAGCGCGACGTAAGGATCGGCTTGATGCAATTGCTAAGAACATTCAGACCGATGGTGCAAAGGCGCTTGCCGTGTCGGTCGACGTAACAAATCGAACGGAAGTTGAGGCTTTGGTGCAAAAGGCCGTCGACACATATGGAAAGATCGATGTCCTGGTGAACAATGCCGGTATTATGCCGATCGCGCCGCTCTCTCTTCTGAAGGTCGACGAGTGGGACCGCATGATCGATCTCAATATCAAGGGCGTACTCTACGGAATCGCTGCCGCTCTGCCGCACATGAAGCAGCAGAAGAACGGGCACATCATCAACACTGCTTCTGTCTTCGGCATCAAGATGTTCGCACCTGGCGGCACCGTTTATTGCGCCACAAAGGCAGCTGTCCGCAGTCTGTCCGAGGGCTTGCGCATGGAAGTCCATGGAGACGGGATCCGGACAACGGTCATTTCTCCCGGAGCGGTTGACTCGGAGTTGAAGGCAAGTACTTCCGACGAAACATCTTCAAAGATGGTCAATGACCTCTTCGAAGCATGGGCCATTCCTGCTGAGTCCATCGCTCGCGCAATTGCCTATGCCATCGAACAGCCGGCCGACGTAGATATCAATGAAATCGTGGTGAGACCGACTGCTCAGGAGTTCTAGCGTCGAATCGTATCCGCACGTCATGGTTGAAGGCCGAACAACGTATGCAACTTTCACTCACTACACCTTGCCGATTGTGGCTGGCATCCGGAGAAAACTAACGATGAACATTGATCAGAAAGTCAACTCAGTAGCTGACTCAACTCAAGAAGTGACGAAGGTGCTGTATACCGCCAAAACCCATACTTCAGGCGGTCGACGTGGCGGCGTCTCTCGCAGTGATGATGACCGCTTAGATCTTAAGTTCGGGGCTCCCGGAGTTCCAGGAACCGGTACCAATCCGGAGCAGTTGTTTGCCGCCGGTTGGTCGGCCTGTTTCATCAGCGCGATGGGGCATGTGGCCAGCAAAATGAAAGTTAGACTTCCGGCTGACGCAGCCGTCGATGCCGAAATTGACCTCTGCAATTCTGGCAACACCTATTTCCTCCGAGCACGGCTTAACGTCAGCCTGCCGGGCTTGGAACGCGAAGTTGCACAGGCCATTGTGGAGGCCACGCACGGCGAGACCTGTGCATACTCGAATGCTACCCGGGGCAACATCGACGTCACGTTAAACGTGGTCTAATCCGGACCAATTGAGAACCATCTGGCTCACAAAAAGCGGCCCCTCTTGCTGGTTTTGTTTGTGCCAAGAGCACGGCGAACTATGACTTCAACCTTGATGTAACGAAAGAGGAGAATATGACACACTCGCAAACATACCGAACTGCTTTGATTGCCATCGCAGGAATCCTACTCACAGCGGCGTTTCACACGAGAGCAGTGGCTCAGGCGAACTCCCTTCAGGGGGTCAGAAATGTCGTCATTGTTCACGGTGCGTGGGCCGACGGATCAAGCTGGTCCAAAGTGATTCCACTGCTTCAAGCCAAGGGATTGCACGTGGTCGCAGTGCAGAACCCACTGACCTCGCTACCTGACGACGTAGCCGCCACGAGGCGCGCGATCGCATCGCTGGATGGCCCGGTACTGCTGGTGGGTCATTCTTACGGCGGAGTGGTTATCACGGAAGCAGGAAACGATCCAAAGGTAGTCGGGTTGGTTTACGTGGCTGCGCTCGCGCCGTCGAATGGTGAGTCAGTTGCTTCGGTCACCAAACCGTTTCCGTTGTCCCCACTCGGCAGCGAAGTCCGGGCGGATGCTGATGGGTTTTTGACGGTGAGTCCAAAAGGAATCGCTGAAGACTTCGCTCAGGATCTATCAGACACGGAGAAACAGATATTGACAGCAACACAGACCCCCACAGCATCAGGTGTTTTCGGAGCCACGGTTACAACTGCAGCGTGGAAGACCAAGCCATCGTGGTGCGTGATTGCGAGCAACGACCGTGCTGTTTCTCCGGAACTTGAGAAGGCCGAAGCCGCGGCAATGAAGGCTACGTCGATCACGGTTCCCTCCAGCCACGTGCCAATGCTTTCTCATCCGGAAGAAGTCGCGGACTTGATCGAGCAAGCTGCGGCGAAAGCGGAGAAACCCACTCTGCCGCCGCAGCAATAGCAGCGGAATGTCTTTTCGAACCAAGGCTGAAGGTTTCTCTGAAAGGAGACTGCGCTTGACCAAGTATGACGTGGCAATCATCGGGAGCGGACCGGGTGGCTATGTCGCCGCCATCCGCGCAGGCCAGTTGGGCCTTAAGACCATCGTTGTTGAAAAGGAACCGTTCCTGGGCGGAACCTGCCTGCATGTTGGCTGCATTCCGACCAAAGTGTTGTTGCACCATGCCGACGTTTACGACCACTTTAAGGATGCGGCTGAGTTGGGCTTTGAAGTCAGGGACTTGAAAATCAACTTGCCCAACATCCTGGCACGTAAAGACAAGATCGTCAAAAAGCATGCCAAGGGCATCGAATTTCTTTTCCGAAAAAGCAAAGTTGAGCGGGTGCAGGGCTGGGGACGCTACGAAGGTCCCGGGCGCGTCAGCGTGGAGAAGGACGGCGAGAAGAGCATTATCGAGGCCAGTAACGTTCTGCTTGTGAGCGGCTCGGAAGCACGCTCGCTTCCCGGAGTCGAGCCCGACCACAAAACCATTCTGACGAATCGCTCCATTCTGGAACTGCCAGAAATCCCGAAGACTCTGATTGTCATCGGTGGGGGTGCTGTCGGCGTAGAGTTTGCGTCCATCTTCAATTCCTTTGGCACACAGGTGACCATACTCGAGGCGCTGCCTCGCGTTGTGCCGGTGGAGGACGAAGAGATTTCCGCCGAACTGAGCAGGGCATTCCGTAAGAAAGAAATCCAAATCTTCACCAACGCAATGGTGGAGTCAGTCAAGCAGGATGCCGCGAGCGTGTGCGTGACATTCAAGGACAAGAACGGCAATGATCAAACGCTCCAGGCGGAAAAGCTGCTACTCGCTGTCGGACGTAAACCAATGACAGAAAATTGCGGCCTGGACAAGTCAAAAGCCAGAGTCGAGCGCGGCGCAGTGCACGTGGACCCGTTCATGGAGACTGACGAGAAAGGCTTGTACGCTATCGGTGACATTGTCTTCGGGCTTCCGCTGCTGGCGCACGCCGCGATGATGGAAGGTGTCGTCGCAGTCACGCATATCGCCGGCAAGCCTGTACCTGAAATCCGAAAGGAACGCATCCCCAACGCGACCTATTGCGAGCCGCAGATTGGCTCTATCGGCTTGACTGAAGCGCAGGCCCGCGAAGCTGGCTACAAAGTGAAATCCGGGAAATTCCCCTTCATGGGCAACAGCAAAGCCGCCATTTTGAACGCTCATGGCGGTTTCATTAAGGTCGTTTCCGAAGAGCAATCCGGCAAAGTTCTTGGCGTGCACATCATCGGGCCGCTGGCCACGGAGATCCTGGCCGAGGCTGCGACCGTGCTGCACCTCGAGGGTACCATCGACGGGATGATGAACATGATGCACGCTCATCCGACGGTCTGGGAAGGCATGAGCGATGCCTTCGCATTCGTGCACGGATTGCAGATTAATGCGTAGCGCCACAGTCGTGGCATCGCGCTTTGTATGCCATGAGGTACTCAATCCCCTAAGCAAACTCGGAGTCCAAATATGAATGGTGCCTCGCTTCTAAACCCTCACACAGAGCGATCGATGGCGGTAGGTGGCGATGGAGTCTTGGAAGCACAGATAGACTCGCCCATCGCATTTCAAAGCCTTTATGCACTCTATGCCGGGCGTCTCTATAAAAGCATCGTCAGCATTACGAAGAATCCTCAAGATGCGGAGGACGCGCTACAGGACACGTTCCTGCGGGCCTACTTGGCGATCGACACATTTGAAGGCAAATCCAGCATTTACTCCTGGCTAACACGGATCGCCATCAATTCTGCTCTTACGATTCTTCGCAGACAGCGTGTTCGTGCCGAGGTACTGTTTGATCCTCAGCCTGATCCTCAGCTTGAGTCTCAGGCATTTCAAGTCAGAGACAACGCGCTGAATCCCGAGGAGGCCTGCGATCTGAAGCAGCGCCAACTCAAGACTCGACGCGCAATTCGCCGTCTTGATCCCCATCTTCGAGCACCACTCCGGCTGCAATTAGTGCAAGGACTGTCAGTGAACGAGATCAGCGGTACACTCAACATTTCTGTGGCAGCCGTTAAGGCCCGCCTGTATCGAGCGCGTAAACGTCTTTCCGGGGCTCATGACCTTGATCGGTCCTCGGGCCCGACCAAAGGACCTGTTTGCAGAGAGCGTGGAAAGTGAAAAGGGAAGTTCCTGATTGTCGGCCGCAGCGTGACACAAAAAGGAGAACGTATGACGAGGCAGAAATTAGAGGATGCCACCATTCGCGAAGCATTGACCGGTTCCAGATTGTCAAGGAGGCGAGATTTTATGGGTAAGAGACTCGGACTATTGGCCATTCGACTGTTGGTGTCGGTGAACCTTCTGTATGCCGCCATCTTTGCCAAATTTGCAGGGATACCACAGTCGGTAGCCCTGTTCATGCAGATGTCGCAAGCGCTCCACGGGTTGATATCTCAACCGGTATTTCGCCTAGGATCTGGGGCGTTCGAAACCATGGTGGCAGTTCTATTCCTGATTTCGAAGACAACCAGATTGGGGGCGAGATTGGTCGTCTTGTGGATGACCGTCATTCTTCTCAGTCACATTTTTGTGCTGGGATATGGCTTCTTCTTCTTCGATGCGATCGTGTTGTTGCTGTTGGCCGTAAGTTATCTCTTGCTGACGGGCAGACAATCCCATCAGGGTGACGGCCAAAGTGTACAGAATACGGCTGCCTAACAAACTCACCAACCAAACAATAGTCGACGCGAGCGGTTGGAAGCAGAATCACAAAGCCCGGCAATTGTGTTCTCAGCGGTGTCATTTCCATGTTCTCCAAAACGCAACAACACAAGGAGTGTCTTATGAGCAGTTCCAGCACAGTGTCTACACAGAGCCGCCGCTCGTTCTTCAAGATGACGGCAGCAGGTGCCGCTATCGCCATACCTGGCTTCGCTTTAATGAACGGAACAGAGAGCGCTTTCGCCCATGAAAAGCCCTCCCTCAACGACGGCGATGTAGCCATATTGCAGTTCCTCGCGGTAGCTGAGATCGTCGAATCTGATCTTTGGGGACAATATTGCGAACTCGCGACCAACAATCCCGGTTACCGCAATGCCCTTCAGAGCATCGACGAATTACTTCCCGACTACATCGGTGGAGTATTGGAAGACGAGCGCAGCCATGCCTCGTTCATCAATGCATTTCTGGTCGCTGCCGGCAAAACACCAATCAACCTCGATCCCTTCCGCACTTTGCCCAGCGTTCCCGTCGAGGGCGCGATGAACATCGGCCGCCTGACCAACCTGAAGAGTCTGACTGTCGATACGAGTTACTACCAGCGCTACCGCCAGGCCGGAAACCCCGACTTCGGAGATGCCTTCGCCCAGATAGCCAACATCGTCAACCAGCCCACAATTCCCACTTCCGAGTCGATTGGTGGGGAGGAACTCCGTTCCATAGCACAAAGCGCCGCCTTTCACTTTGCCTCAATTGAGCAAGGTGGAAGCAGCCTCTACAACTCGTTTTTGACAAAAGTCACGAACCTCGACGTTGTTGCAATTCTCGCCTCCATCGGCCCCATGGAGGTCTATCACTTCGCCGTTTTCCAAACTGCCCTTGAACGAATCCGCAGACTCGAAGGCACCGAAGGGGTGAGCTTTTCCGACATCCGGAAGAACCCGAACCGCGGCGACATCATGCCTGAACCGTGCACCTTTCTGGATAAGAGCCTGCCCGTCTGCTCAGTTATCAGGCCCCGCAACACCAATACCGCGGGAGCGGTTGCGGCCGCGACGGGCTTGGTAAATTCCGGCCTCTTCCTGGGCCAAAGCCAGGCATTCTTCGACGCGGTCGTACCGCTCGCCGAAGCAGCGGACGCCGCACTCCGAAGCTAAAACAAGTAACATCACAAACCGACGTGATCACCGGAACAACAAGGGAGTTATGAAATGTCACAAATCACATTTGGCAATGAAACGCTGGGCAGCGTCACGCTGCCCTCCAATGCACACGGACACTCTGGGTCACTGAGTGTCAATCGCGCAAATCAACATTCACCCAGCCCAAGCCTTCACCGCAGGTTCGCTCTTGCTATGGTCGCTCTGTTGGTAGCCGCTTTTGGATCCAACCCGGGAGCTCACGCCCAGGATGTGGCACCACCCATCTCGGGTGCCCTGGGGCAGATTCAGTCTGTCGGTGATAATTCGATTTCAATCCAGACAAAATCGGGAAATGTTCATATCGAAATTACGCAACCGCTCACGACGTATAAGGTGGTTCCCTCGGATCTGAACCACATCACGGACAATGAGTACGTTGGCGTCGCATCGACACAGCTGCAGGACGGAACACACGTGGCGAAGCAAATTTTCATCTTTCCAATGGAACTCCGTGGCGCTGTGGAAGGTAGCGTTGTAATGGATGCGCAGCCCGGCACCGCGACTCAGAGTCGGATGACCAACGGATCCGTTTCCATGCGGGGCGCGGTCCAAGTTCCGTCTCGAATGACCAACGGGGTTGTGCAAAAGGGAAATGGAACAACACTGGTCGTCCGCTATCAGGATGGGGCACAGACCATTTCTGTGCCGGCAAATGTTACGGTCCTAAATATTGTTCCGGGCGAGGTTGAGCTAGCGGCAGGGGAAACGGCCTACGCGAAGACAGATAAACAAGCGGACGGCACGCTCACCACGCATATGATCCTCGTGATCGGTGGGTCCCCATCGGGAAATGCGAAGTAACGCTGAAGGGATCATGCATCACCGTTATGCAAGCATCAACGATGTGCAGATTAACGAGGCTGATCGTCTCTTCCACTGGCCGCAAGGCCGGCGTCCCGATGACCACCCGAAATTGAGTGAGCTGGGACTGTGAGGCTGTCCTTGCTCTCAAAGACTTGGCTCTATTTCTCCGTCGGCTCGGTATTCATTAGTGGTGATAGAACTGGATCTCTCGATCCTTGATCTCAATTGGATGCTATCGACTAGAGCGATAGCAGGTATCAGAACAAATCGGGGCTCATTAGCTATCTTCCCGCGCATCTATATTACAGCTTGAACGAAGCAGGTGAGCGCCTCAACAGGCGGCGTCGCAACGACGAGGAACATTCCTCATGTTGCCATCTGCGGCGCCGGCAATATTGGTTTCGACAGGAGTAATAAATGGCAAACACTCAAAAGACAGTAATCGTGACGGGCGCCTCTCAGGGAATCGGCGCTGCAGTGGTCAGGGCGTTCTTGGAACGCGGCTATAACGTTGTAGGCACATCTCGCAGCGCGACAAAGTCGGCTGAGTTGAAGGCTTCCGACAAGCTTGTTTTGGTCGATGGAGACATCGGTCAGCCTGCTACCGCAAAGAAGGTGGTCGACACGGCTGTTCAGAAGTTTGGCTCGATTGATGCGGTTGTCAACAACGCTGGCATCTTCTCGGCGAAGCCGTTCACGGATTACAGCGCTGATGATTTCCGTGCGCTTGTCTCGACGAATCTCGAAGGTTACATCTACATCACCCAACTCGCGGTCAAGCAGATGCTCGCTCAGAATTCGGGCGGAAGCGTCGTAGGCATCACGTCATCGCTGGTTGAAAATCCCATTGGTGGCTTGCCAGTGTCCCTACCGATGATTACGAAGGGCGGCCTCGATGCGATTACACGCAGCCTGGCCTCGGAGTATTCGAAGGAGCACATTCGCTTCAATACGGTCGCACCCGGAGTTGTCGACACACCTCTTCACAAAAACAACCCAAAGGATTTCCTGAAGACGTTGGCGCCGATGGGCACGATCTCCACTGCGGACGAGATCGCAAGCGCTGTGGTCTATCTTACCGAATCGCGCCAGATTACCGGGGAGGTGCTGCACGTGGACGGCGGTGCGCACAACGGCAAATGGTAAGCCCGCGCAATTCACAGTATGCCAGTGCGGAGCGTAAGCTGCAGGATCTCCGGATCGTGCTTCCCAATGCTCCCCATCCGCTCGGCGCGTACGTTGAGACCGTCCAGACAGGCAGCCTGCTCTTCCTGAGCGGCATGCTGCCGGTTAGGGATGGCAAGCTTCAATTCGTCGGGCGGCTGGGCAAAGAGCTCGACGAATCTGCTGGGCGGGATGCTTTGGTAACCGCGACTCTGAATGCTCTTTCCGCTGCGAGGGCGCACCTAGGTTCGCTGGACCACGTGACGAGGGTTGTCAGCGTGAAGGTTTACCTGGCAACGCACGGCGACTTCTACAACCAGCCTATCGTCGCCGACGCGGCATCAGAGCTTCTCCGCGATGTGTTTGGAGAAGACAAGATGTCCGTGCGGTCCGTATTGGGATTGGCTGCCTTGCCTCTCGGCGCACCGGTGATGCTTGAGGTAATGTTCGAAGTCAATAACTAAAAGCGGGAGCTTAGCTCCCGCTTCTTTTTTGCAGAACAAATGAAGGGATCTGATGGCAGATCGAGTGGGTTCAAAATCGTGGATGGAAAACCGACTCACCGCACGTTTGGGTCTGCAATACCCAATCATTCAGGGCCCGCTCGGAGGCTTGTCCTCGCAGCGGCTTACGTCGGCTGTCTCGAACTATGGTGGACTCGGATCGTTCGGTGCTCATGGCCTTCAGCCGGAGGCGATCCGCAAAGTAATTCGCGAGATCAAAGACCTCACGCCAAAGCCATTTGCAATGAACCTATGGGTTTCGATGGAAGACGAAGGAGCTTTCACCTCGACGGAAGAGGCATTCGATCGTAGCTTCGCACCGCTGGCAAAACACATTGAAAGTGTCGGAGGAACCAAGCCCTTTTATCGCCCATACGAACGGATTCGTTTCGAAGATCAGGTGCAGGTTCTCCTGGACGAAGGGATCTTCGCATTCAGCTTCATTTATGGCATTCCTTCCAAGCAGATTTTGGATGAGTTCCGCTGCAAAGGGATTGTGCTAATCGGAACAGCGACCACAGTGGACGAGGCGATTGCACTGGAGCAAGCAGGTGTGGACGTAATCGCAGCCTCAGGGTTTGAGGCAGGCGGCCATCGCGGCTCCTTTTTGCAATCGTCCGAAGATTCTCTGACGGGGACCATGGCGCTTGTGCCGCAAGTAGTCGATGCCGTGCAGCTCCCGGTTGTCGCCGCAGGCGGAATTGGAGACGCACGCGGAGTCGTGGCAGCCTTCGCCCTCGGGGCCGAAGGTGTGCAGATGGGGACAGCCTTTCTCGCGTGCGAGGAGTCGGGAGCGAATACGCTTCATCGAAAGGTGATCCTCAGCTGCCAAGCGAAGCAGACTGCTCTTACTCGCGGGTTCACTGGAAGACTTGCTCGCGGCATTAAGAACCGCATGCTCGACGAACTCAACCAAAAGGATATAGAGGTCCTGCCTTACCCACTTCAGCGTGCACTGGTGCGGCAGTTATCAATTCCGGCCGAAAAGGCTGGGAGACCGGAATTGCTTCCTCTCTGGGCGGGACAGAGTGCCAGCCTTTCCGGTTGTACAGAAGCGCGCACACTACTCGACACGTTGGTAAAGGAGATTTCTGAGATTGGCGGTGCCGTCCAAACTTGGTTCGAAAATCGGTTGGTTCACAAACAGCAAAATACATAGCTCAGGGTGGCACAAATGATACTAAATGTGGCGTCCCTGCCAATAGTTAAACCGCCCACCAAAGCATAGATTGGCATTAGCGGCAACGAAGGCTATGGGGGAGCCGACAGAGGTCTTCGGCTCGCGAGACTAATCACGAACAACAGGAGAATCACATGAGTCAAACAGCCAGTAGCGTTAACCAACAGAATTATGACGTCGGTGTAACGAGAGTCGCGATGAACCTCGAGGTTGACGTGATCCCCGTTTCCGACGTCGAGCGATCCAAGCAGTTCTACTATATCTTGGGTTGGAGGCTCGACGCGGATGACTCCCCGGCAAAGAACGTTCGCATCGTCCAGTTCACGCCCCCCGGCTCAGGGTGCTCGGTTACCTTCGGCAGCGGACTAACTGCGGCGGCGCCTGGCTCGGCCGCGGCGGCGCTGGTTGTCTCCGACATCAAGGCGGCACATGACGAACTAATCCGCCGTGGTATCGACGCGAGTGAGATGTGGCACGGCGCGCCGTTCCCCCCGGAGGCACGGCTTCCCGGCCCCGATCCCAAGCGTACGAGCTACGGGTCGTACTTCTCCTTTAATGATCCCGACGGTAATACGTGGTTGGTCCAGGAAGTCACAACGCGGCACCCCGGTCGCATCTGATACGGCATTCGCATCGAGGGCACACAGGGAGTTCGCGCTCAAGGTGTTCCAGCAGCGTTGGGTTCCCCGAAGCAGGTTCAATCGGCCCGAACCGAACAGTGAGCGAGGTTAGAAATGGTAAATACGCGGAGAACTGCAGTCGTTCCGAGTGCCTCGTGAGGGATCAGAGCGGGACTCGTGGCGTTCCTAAAACGAGTTACAGTGTAGTCGCAAACTCGTGAAACATCACCAAAGCACGCGGGCAATGGTGACCGGAACGCTTCGTTGCCGCTTCGCAAGCAGCTCCACGTGACTCGCGGGGCTGGCTCGCTAATCCTTCAGGGTATGAATCTTTTATTCACTACATTTGTTCTCGGTTGTGATCGGAGCACGGAGAAGGATCTGGTGGGAAATCTCTACATCCGTGCTGAGACGGCTGCGCAGCGAGAACCTCTTCCGCATTGTGTCGGACATGGTGCGAACCTTTCTCGACAAAGCAATGACTTGGCTGTTGCTCACGTCGGTATCAAAGACTTCTACTGGCTTAGTTCTTCAGTGGGACCAAGAGCGAGGCGCAAACGGTGATGAAATCGACTTATCAAGCCTTGGCGGCCGTCGCGGTTGCGCTCGCCATGACTGTTGGATCGGATGCGCAAAGAGAGGCGGGATCAATGGAACAGCGGGTGTTTTATCGCACAGTGATGGTCGAAGGGGTCTCCATCTTCTACCGTGAGGCAGGACCAAAGACGGCTCCAACCATTCTTTTACTGCACGGCCTTCCATCGTCATCTCGGATGTTTCAGCCGCTGTTGACGCGGCTCGCAGACAACTATCATCTGGTTGCGCCCGACTATCCCGGGTTCGGACACAGCGATTGGCCTGACCCAAAACAGTTCGATTACACCTTCGACCACATCGCTCAATTGATGAACGGTTTCGCAGAAACGCTCGGTTTACCGCACTATACGCTCTACATGCAGGACTACGGCGGGCCGGTCGGCTTTCGCATGGCCCTGGCACATCCCGAGCGGGTGCAGTCCCTCATCGTGCAGGATGCGGTTGCCCATAACGAAGGCCTCGGGGCGAATTGGGCAACGCGGCGAGCATTCTGGGCCGACCGGCCAGCTCATGAAGAAGCGTTGCGCAAGAACCTTCTGTCACTTGCAACCACGAAGATACGCCACCTTGGAGATGACCCAAACGTTGAGCTCTATGATCCGGATCTTTGGACCGACGAATATGCATTTCTAAATGCGCCAGGACAGGCGCAAATTCAAAGCGATCTCTTCTATGACTACCGCACCAACGTCGACGCCTATACAACTTGGCAGGCGTGGATGCGGAGAACGCAGCCAAGGCTCCTAGTCATCTGGGGCAAGCATGATCTCTCGTTTGATCTCGACGAGCCGGAACGTTACCGCGCAGACGTCCCGAATGCAAAGGTCGCCGTACTCGACGCGGGGCACTTCGCACTGGATACCAAAGCGGACGAGATTGCGGAGTTAGTACGTGCGTTTGTGAAGACGCGGGAGAAGGCACCTGAACCATCCAGATCGATCAAACCGGCAGACCGCTTCTATTGAGGTGAACGAATGCCGCAAGTCATGCCAACTCCGCGAGAGGTAGAAGTACGGTCAGCAGTCGAACACATCGCCGTCTTTGCCGCTTCAGCTCGACTCGACCACTTGAGATCCGACATCCGGCAACTCTTCAAGCGCAACGTTCTGGACAGCCTCGGGTGTGCGATTGCTGGGCTTCAAGTCGCGCCGTACTGGAAGCTGTGTTGGATCTAAAGCGTCGCAACTCTTTGACAGCGGCCGACGTTGAAGACGTGCGCTGCGACGTCTTCCAGGGGGCCTTCGAATTCGCGGGCGGTGGTGGCTTCGGTGCCAAGGACCATCCACAGGTGAAAGAGCAGGGGGATTACAACCTTAAATACCTCATCGCGGCCGCGTTGCTCGACGATCAACTCGGGCCCGCGCAACTGGAAGAGGCGCGCATTCAGGCTCCAGATGCCCAGGCTTTACTGAAGCGTGTCGAAATTCGCCCTGACCAGCGTTTTAGTGCTCGCTATCCCCATGAGCTAAGTGCCCGGGTCACCATTCGCACCAAGGACCAGCGTGTCTTTGTGAAGGAGCAGAACGGCTACGAGGGAGGGCTGACAAATCCAATGTCCTGGGAGCGGACAGGGAGAAATTCCACTGGCTGGCAGAGGCATTCGCCGATGAGGAAATGCGAGGCGGAATCATTGAGGCAGTAGAGCGTCTCGACTCGTCGGAGCTATCGGATCTAACGGACCTGCTTGCTCAGGTTCGCTCAACCGCAGTCTTCCCAACTGGACATCCAGGTATTCAGTGAGCGTTTGTGGTGCCGCGCGGAGTGGAGACGGGGAACGAACATTTCCTCAACCGTGGCCGGAATTTGTGCCACCCGATTCCCGACGGGTGGGCAGAGGTTTACAGGGCAGAGGTCGTGGGTTTGATATGGGGTTCGATAACGGCTCCCGATCGTTCCTTACAGCGCCAAAAGAAGCCATCCGTGACGCTTGTTTTCTGTAAGTTACGACCTTCCTTTTCGCTGTCACGGCAGAGGTGGCGGGTTCGAGCCCCGTCGTCCCCGCCATTGATTCCAAAGATCTTAGAATCGATTGGCGACCCACAGTGACAATCAAATCAGGGTCCGATAAAGGTCCAATATGCCCGCTACTGATTTGTTTGCGGGTATTTTTCTTCTACCTTCTGACCCACGTCTGACACGATCATCCTTACAACCTGCTCTGTGCGGCCCGCTGGTTTGGGTTCACCGTTTCGAGTCTGGGCACCATCTTCAGACACGTCCCTACTCACAAAATGCACGCGGTCTTGTCAACCGGAGCGTAGCCGATGGATTCTTAGTTACGACCGCGTATATCTGGAAGTTTCAATTCAAAGTGACAGAGCAACTCTCATCGAGCAGGGACGAGAACGAGTAAATCCGGGCTTTTCGAGATCGAACAATCTAACCGCGCAGCCCCCTCAACACCTTCGCTGTTGTCACCACCTGGCCCACATGGCGCTGCGTATGATCGGCAGTGTGAACAAGCGCACCGCCGACGCTGGTGGGCAGTTGCTTACGGCCCACCGTTCGTATTGTATTGAACTCGGCGGTCCCCAGGGAGCGCACCCGATCGGCTGCGTGGTTGAACGACGCTTCCACTTCGGCCAGCAATTCCTGCAACGTCTCCGCGCCGGACTGTTCCCCCTTGAGCGCGGCCAATTGCTGCTCAGAAAGCTGCCCGCCTTCGGCGTAAGTGAGCAGGCGATCAGTCGAGCGGGCAATGTGCTTGAGGTGCGAAGCCACTGACATGAGTCCAAACGGCTGGGCATGAATCTCAAGATCACTCAGTCCGGCGGTCCACTTTTCGAGATCGTCCAGCGCAAGGTCAAAAGCATGGATCACCGCGCGAGCCACGGCAGGAACATCACTGTGGGTTCCGCGCAGCCAGGGCTCGGTGTAGGGGGCAGCTGTTGAGGAAGGGCTCATTGGTTTGCACTCATTGGGGAGTAGGAGTCTCTTTGACCACCTGGCGGATGTCTCTCGAGAATTGTCGTTGCGAGCGCCGGCACACCGGCCGCATTTCCGAATCAAGGAAAGTTGTCGCAATCCACCAGGCGGCAGCTTAGCTGGTGCTCTTTACCCGCACCACCGTGATCTTCGCAAAACCCTCTTCAAACACCGGCGGCTTCAGCTTCTCGGCCATCTTGCGCATTACGTCCTCGCTCACGGAGCGGTCGCGCTGACGGTTACGCTCCAGACATACTTCGAGCGGCACGTCGAAGAAAACCGCCTGCACTTCATAGCCAAAGCTCTTTGCCATCTTGATCCATTGGCGGCGCTCGTGGATGGAAAGATTGGTGGCATCGACGTAGTTCCAAGGCATCCGGGCAATCAGACGCGCCCTCAACAGCGAGCGCAGAGTGGAAAACACCAGCCCCTGGTAGCGCTGCTCTTCCACGTCGTCAAAAAGGATGTTGCGCAGCAGGTCGCTGGACAGCGGCGTAACCCCGCGGCGGCGGAACCAGGTGGTTTTTCCCGAGCCAGGCATTCCGATGGCCAGCACCACATATCCCTTGGGTGCCTGCGAGGATCGGTCTGCGGGCTGCACCTCCGGAGGTGGTACAGATGGAATCTCGGGCTGGGTCTCCACCTCCAGGCGGCCCGAACCGGGAGTCTCGCTCCACGCCGGACTGGGTTGAGGGCGCGCAAAGCGTTCCGGTCTCGACGGCCGCTCCGGCGGCGCCGGCCGCGGGTCCGGAGAAAGCCCCGACGGCTCCGGCGCATTCCCCGGCCGGGGCGAAAGCGAGCGCCCCCGCTGGGGCACCGCGACGGGCTCGTCAGGATAAAGAGGCACCAGCGGAGCCGGTTGATTCGACGGGATTTCCTGCCCAATCTTGCCTGTGGATTCCGATAGGTTGGGAGCGCGTTTCGAGCGTCTTCTCATTCCGGCTTCAACACCTGCGTTGTACTACCGGGATACCATACCACCCAAGCGCGCTGCAAATCGTGTGCAACAGATCACATACTATCGTGTGCCCGAAACGACAAACTAAGGCCAGGCCGGAGAATTTCAAGCCCCGCAGAGGTTGTACAGCGTCTCCACTCCGTGTGGGTCGCGTCGGCTAAGCCACTGCGGTCTCCCAAAACGGGATGTCTGGCTTTGCGATCGCGTCGAGCGGTTTGTTTGGGGTGGTTTGCGGCCAAGACGGCGGCGCGAACATTTGGTTCTGGTTGCCTTGAGTGTTAGGATCATGGGTTTGGTGGAACTGCCTGATAGGCCGCTCTCAGCCGCCGAACACCACATTTTATTTCACGATTTCACGCTTTTTGAAGCGCACGAAGGAGAAATTACGCATGGCAGTTAAGGTTGGCATCAACGGCTTCGGCCGGATTGGCCGCAACGTTTTACGGGCCGCGCTCGGCAATTCCGAGATCGACTTTGTCGCCGTCAATGACTTGACGAGTCCGGCAACTCTCGCTCACCTGCTGAAGTACGACTCCATCCTGGGCAACCTGCCCAACGAGATCAGCGCCGGCGATGACTTTATCACCGTCGACGGCAAGAAGATCAAGGTCACTTCCGAGCGCGACCCCGCCAAGCTTGATTGGGCTTCAGTCGGAGCCCAGATCGTGGTCGAATCCACTGGCTTCTTCACCGACGGGGCCAAGGCCAAGGCGCACCTGGGCACCACTGTCAAGAAGGTCATCATTTCTGCTCCCGCCACCAACGAAGACATTACCCTTGTGCTCGGAGTCAACGAGGGCAAGTACGATCCGGCCAGGCACAACATTATCTCCAACGCCAGCTGCACCACCAACTGCCTGGCGCCGGTCGTCAAGGTGCTCATCAAGGAATTTGGCATCGTGAGCGGTATCATGACCACTATTCACAGCTACACCAACGACCAGGTCATCCTCGACTTTCCGCACAAGGACCTGCGCCGCGCCCGTGCCGCTGCCATCAACATGATTCCCAGCTCGACCGGCGCCGCCAAGGCTCTCAAACTCGTCATTCCCGAGACCGCCGGCAAGCTGGACGGATTCTCGATGCGCGTACCGACCCCCAACGTTTCGATTGTGGACCTGACCTTCATCAGCGAGAAGGCCACCGATGTGAAGTCGGTCAACGCCGCGCTCAAAGCTGCTGCGGAAGGCGAGCTGAAGGGCATCCTGGGGTACGACGAAAACCAGCTGGTCAGCTCGGACTTCAAGGGCGACAAGCGCAGCTCGATTGTTGACGGTCCCCTCACCAAGGTGATCGGCAACAGCGTGAAGGTGCTGAGCTGGTATGACAACGAGTGGGGCTATTCCAACCGCGTTGTCGACCTGATCGGCTTCCTTAAATCCAAAGGCCTTTAAAAGCGGTTGACAGTGAACAGTGATCAGTGGTCAGAAAGATGCCGCCGCTCGCTGTTCACTGACCACTGTCCAGTGATTTAGCATGCGCCAGAACATCAGCGGCGGATCTCCCTTTGAGCCCATCATCGGCTTTTCCCGCGCCGTGCGCGTGGGGAACGTCGTTCATCTTGCGGGGACAGGTCCGGTCGGCGCTGACACGCTCGACGCGGAAGCCCAAACACGCCGCGTCTTCGCGATCGCCGCCGAAGCCCTTGCCAAAGCCGGAGCCTCGTTCAGTGATGTGGTCCGCACCCGCATGTATCTCACCCACGTGGAAGACTGGGAGACGGTCGGACGCGTGCACGGCGAGTTCTTTGCGAACGTGCGCCCCGCCGCCACCATGCTGGTTGTGGCAAAACTTCTCAATCCCTCATGGCGCATTGAAATCGAAATGGAGGCCGTCATTCCGGAGGCCTCTTCGACATAACCCACCGGCGGGGACATTGATCACTGATCACTGTCCACTGTCTTCAAGGAAGGCCGAGTTATGCCCAAGCTCTCCATACGTGATATTGAACTGGCCAACAAGCGGGTCTTCATCCGGGTCGACTTCAACGTGCCGCTCACCGAAGACGGCACTACGATCACGGACGATACCCGCATCGTGGCCACTCTGCCCACCATCAAGTTCGCCCTGCAGCACAAGGCCAAGGTGATCCTCGCATCGCACCTGGGCCGTCCCAAGGGCAAGCCCAATCCAAAATATTCGTTGCGCCCGGTCGTCGATCGTTTGCGCGAACTGCTCGACAAGGAAGTCGGCGATAGCGTCAATGTTGCCTTTTCGCCCGATTGCGTCGGTGAAGTGGCCAGCGAACTCGCCCGCCAGCTTGAGTCCCGGCAGGTCCTTCTGCTCGAGAACTTGCGCTATCACGCCCAAGAGGAAGCCAACGATCCGGCCTTCTCAAAAGCGCTCGCCTCCTTGGCCGAAATCTACGTCAATGACGCCTTCGGCTCAGCGCACCGCGCGCATGCGTCAACTGAGGGCATCACGCATTATCTGAAGCCCGCCGTCGCCGGCCTGCTGATGGAAAAAGAAATCACGTATCTCGGCAAGGCGCTCGAATCGCCTGAGAAGCCATTCGTCGCCATCATTGGCGGTTCGAAGATCTCCGGCAAGATCGACGTCATCCAGAACCTCCTGGACAAGGTCGACACGCTGGTGATCGTCGGCGGCATGGCTTACACCTTCCAGCGCGCGCTCGGCGTTACTACCGGCAAATCGCTGGTCGAAGAAGACAAGATCGGTCTCGCCAAGGAGACGCTGGAAAAGGCCAAAGCTAAGGGCGTGAACCTGATGCTGCCTGAAGACAACATCCTGGCCGACAGCTTTTCCAACGACGCCAAGACCCAGCCCTGGGATACTTCGAAAGATTTTCCCGCCGATTGGCAGGGTCTCGACATCGGGCCCAGGTCCGTCGCAGCCATCGAAGACGTGGTTTCGACGGCACGCACGATTGTGTGGAATGGCCCCGCGGGCGTATTTGAATTTCCGCACTTCGCCGTGGGCACCAATGCAATCGCCCGGGCCGTTGCGGCCAACAAGGCCGCCACCTCCATCATCGGCGGCGGCGATTCGGTGAGCGCCATCAACCAGGCCGGCGTGGCTGATCAGATCACCCACATCTCCACCGGTGGCGGCGCCTCGCTCGAGTTCCTGGAAGGCAAAAAGCTGCCCGGCGTGGAAGCGCTTACTAATAAGTAAGCCTGCGCACGACTTATTCGCTGTGCGAAACATTGGCCCTGCAGCCATTGCCAGGTTCTGGCGCTCGTTGCAGGGCCATCTTATAAACAGGCTTACTTGCGGTCGATTGAAGCTCTTAGAGGGTCACGTTAAACGCAAATGTAGAGGTGGCGCCGCTTGGCGGTATAGGCTCGATCCCATCGACCTGCAGCGTGGAGCGCTGAACGGCTCCTCCATCCGCAGCGGGCGCCACTGCCGAGACGCCGAACGCCAGCACTGCGCCGCGGGTGGCAGCGGGGTCGGGTAGTATCGTCCACTCGTACGGGATGGTTAGTGTGCAAGCGAGGGTGTTTACCCCGTTCCACCTGGCGACTCCAAATGCGGTCTCGATGCCTCCGGAGACCACCGCATTCGTGGTATCCAGTTCACCCCCGATAGCAGTCAGAGAGCAGTGATAGGTAGTTCCGCGCCGGAAATGCGATAGAGCAGTGATGTTGATGGTGACCACGAGAGTGCCGGTGGTTGGGGTAATGCTCGCAGCGCCAATGGCGGCCGGCTTTATCTGCATTCCGTTGGCGATGACCTGGTCGTGCTGCGCGTCATAGTGGAAGCTTACACCGCTGGGATTACCTTGCGCGGAGGGTGACTTGGGAAGGACGGTTTGGGTTTGCGCCGATGCAACCGTAAATGCATTCAGAGCAAGTAAGAGAACTTTCACGGTATTTCGCATATCTGACCTCCGGGGGGGGATTCAATCTATCTTCAGCCGGGGAGTTATGGCCGGATCACAAGCTTGCCATAAGCCGACAAAATCATGCAACCCGAACGGGCCTCATTCGTTCGCAGCCACGAGAATCACCTGAAGAAGGCGCTCATTCCCGTGTACCCGCCGTCACCCGGCAGCGAGGGTGCATACCCTAGAATCGAAATGAGGATCCGAACAAAAACATGTCACGCAAAGCTCTCATTGCCGCCAATTGGAACTGAAACGGATCGTGAGGCCCGCATGATCTACGCGATTCCCATGGTTGCCGCCTGTCTTTTGGCTACGTGGTTCTGCCACTGGGCGACTGGCGGATTCGCTTCCCTCCGCAATCGAGAATGCCTCGTGGCTTGTTTGAGCTGTCCGGTTCTGCTTTCCTTACTCATCATTGGATTCCCAGAAGTGGTTTTGAGGCCACTCAGCGATTTCCTGGCGGGTCTAACCCTCTCGTCGGATCGACTCGTGGCAGCGTTTATCATGTCACTCGCAGTCTCGCTTACAGTTCCCACGCCTTTGATCACGTCCCTTATTGGCCAATTGGGTACGTTGGGACACCGCAAATCAGTAGCGAAATAGACAAGAGGAGTGAACCCCATGGGCTACTACACGCGTGTCCTTTCCAAAGACCCCGAATTCCCGTCCTTCGAGGAACTCGCTGACTTTGTTCGCGCCGACCACCCCGACTACAAGCTGACAATCGAAGAGGGCG
>Ga0207109_1006_pt1 | contig 51608 bp, 49 predicted proteins | sample Alteio_BWMinHeat_73_FD_153584 | JGI IMG/M metagenome (GOLD analysis project Ga0207109, IMG submission 153584) | Enriched cells from forest soil in Barre Woods Harvard Forest LTER site, Petersham, Massachusetts, United States -... | ecosystem: Environmental > Terrestrial > Soil > Temperate forest >... | reverse complement strand
ACTCGTCGAAGTCCGGGGCAATCCGAATTTGCCCCTTGAGTTGACCGCCGGTCCGCGGTTCCAGGTCGAGCCGGACCGGCACCAGGCGAACCATCGGTTCGCCGGCCTTGGCGATGACGACATCTTCGCCTGCCAGCGCCCGGCGGATTAAGTGGGACAGGTGCGCCTTGGCCTCGTGCAGGTTCGTGATGTGCATGGTGAATCCTTTCTAATCCAATCCTGAACCTATTCAGACCCAATGTCAACTACTTTCAATCATGAGTAATTGAGTGGTATCCCATAACGTCCTTTATGGGATAATCACCATGCGATCCGGGCACGCTTCATCCGGCAATGTCGAGGAACCGGTCATCTGCTGAGCTGTACTAGACTACTCCCGAACATTCTGTCGCCGCTATTCTCTGGATGAATCGTGACATCCGCTGCAGCGCATTGGTCCCGATTCTGCGTCGGTCTGTCGGAGCTGACCGCGAAAGGTAAGAAGATCATCCGTTATGGCGTGACAGTTCGGTCAGATCCATTCTTGCGGTTCCCGGTAACGTTCGGATTTACCGCTCGACGACCGCGACCAACGTGCGAAAGTAAGCCCGCGCCTTTCGCGGTGCTCAACGAAATCCTCGCGATGCGATCTCCGCTAGGAAGCCACCGAACCCGAACGTTCAACGAGTATCCCGGCCCCATTCCGGGAGTCGAGGCTCGCTCGAATAATTCGTTCCGAAATCCTGTTGAAAGAAAGTTGCTTTCCACTCACCATTCCCCGATAATAGCCCCGAAACTTCCCCTGCCAAATCGAAGTGTATCAACAGCGCGGCCGTACTTTAGCAGAATACGGCCAGCGGCGCTCGAGGAGACAATAACCGCGCAGACCAAGAAAAGGTCCACACACAGACCCGAACAACTAGAGAACAACCCGAGGTCGCCTCAATAAAAGATAGACTACGTGTAACGCGCGCAAGTGATCTGCTGACCGAATTGGAGACTTCGGGCAACCTCGGCCTATTAGCCTCCCAGGGATAGACGCACACCGAATCGGAGACGCAAAAATGGATGTCCCGCTGCTCTTTCGAGGTTGCGAACGCTTGCTCATAGTTAGTGGAGCAATAGCTGCAGTCGTGTTTGGGGCATTACTCCTGAAATGGGGGATATTTACACCAAGCAATTTTTCTCTCTCCGGGAATGCCAGCGAAAAGGTCGGCAAATTCAAAATTGAGTTTGGCAATGCCGCGCCAGGTTCTCTTTTTGCGCTATTCGGCGCAATTATACTGTGCGTTTGTCTTTTCTCACCCTTCACAGGAGAAGAGAAAACATCGTCGCAAGCTTCCGCACCGTCAAACGCCCCCGCCCCTGCGCGTGACTCAGCCGGACAAACTACCACATCGCCGCCAGCGACAACACGCGCCGACGTCGGGACCGCCAAGGCGCCGACAAATCAAACAACTTACAAGAGTTGGAGATACTCTGACCCACAAAAATTCGCCGAGTTTCTTGATCATATCAATGCGTTGAAACAGGTGGACCAAGACGAACTTACCTATTTGCAAAAAACCGCAACGGCGCTGAAGGCTCAGTATGAGCAAAAGGAGTCGGCCTCTCCTTCTACCGAGAAACCGAAATGAAATCAATTCCTGTGATTATTAAGATTGCCGCAGTATTGTATTCGCTGATTGGCATCACCATGTGCCATTGTGCCGGGGCCGACCCGGTCGAATTGGCAGATTGCGCGATTCGCCTAGATGCTTCATCGGAAAGTGAGACTAGAATCGGCACTGCGTTTTTTTGCAAGGTTGGGAATACATCAACCGATCGCTATATACTTACCGCGTACCATAATATCAATGGCATGAAGAACTTCTTTCTTTCTGTAAATGAGGATTCGGTCGCTGGGCAATTGGCTGAGCTCGTAATAGACGAAGTCACTGTTGTGCCGGAATTGGATCTGGCTATCTTTCGTTGCACGAAAGAAGGAGCTGCAAAACTCGAAGGCAAATGGAAAAAGGTGTTATCTAATCGAGCGGCCCTTGTTCTTGCAACCGACAGATTCAAAGGAAAGCCGGTGGTCGCTATCGGAAACCCCAGAGTCGTGTATCCGGCAGGCGAGCGCCGGCCATTAAACAGTGCTTCATGGGCATCCATTAGCGAATACACGCGATGGGAAAAAGTACTTGACAAGACCTGGTATGAGCCGGGCGCTGCCCAAGCTCCGGTGATCGTAATGGAAAACATTCACATCACGTCCGGCCATAGCGGGGGCCCAATTGTCGCTATGTCGGTTGAAGACGGCAGGATCGCATACCGAATTGCGGGCATGGTAATTGGTGGCGATCCACTGCATCCCTCCAATTGCTGGGGTGTCCCGTCTGACGAGATATTGAAATATCTCAAAAATGCAAATTCCGGGCAAACTGTTTCGCTCAGGAATCCAAACTGGGTCGCCGTCGCGCTTAGAGAGGGAGGGTACAGCTACAGTGATCGATTACTCGCTTACCCATATTCGATAAGTACAAATCGCCCGACCGTTGCGATTGGCGCGTTACAGCTTTCGGAGAACCTAAAGAAAGACATCTCATCTGATGTTTTTACACACATATTGGTGAAGTATGGGCACGACGGCGTTTGCTATCAATCGGTAATGCCACAACCTCGCATGCTTGAGTTTGCTCGACAGTACCAAGCAGCGCAGAAGCCCTCGGAGAGTCGGAGTGACGTTGAACTAGACAGGACAAAACTGGGAGCAGATTATTTGCTTCTGTCGTCATTGTCAGTCGATGTTGACGATTGGATACTCGCGGGTTCTTTATTGGATGTGAAAACTCTCAAGGCTCAACCTATAGATAGTATACGGGTGAAGAAAGGAACGGCCTCGGTTCAGGATTTGGGAGAGCGATTTTGGCGCAATTTCGACAGTCCCTCTCCAAGCATCCTTGATGGAGATACTAAGCAAGTTACTTGGGTAACGTTAAGTCTTGACGGGAGGACTGCTGCTTCAGGCGGATTGTTGGACAGGGCCGTTCGAGTTTGGGACGTGCCTCTTAAGACGGTGCGGCACTCTATTCCGATGGCCTTTATGCCGTTTGGACAGGGAACTATCAGTCGCGACGGAACGTTATTGGCGCTTCGAACTGCGGGGGGCATGCTTACTTGGGGTCCGCCAGTCATGCTTAGCATCGATACTGGAAAAGAGTGGGAGCGGTTCCAGGGGCTCGTCGGACCATCGATGAAATGGGGTATCGAAGGAAACCCTGCTGGGCCTGTGGTAATCAGGAATTTCGAAACGGGACAGGAACACCCGCTTATTGGCCACGATGGAAAGCTCGTTGCCGCTCACGCAAGTCCGGACAATCGACTTATCGCTGAGGTGAAACAAAATGACGTTTTGATTTGGGAGGCGGAAAGCGGGACCAAAAAGTTCACGCTTAGCGGGCATCAAGGACCGGTCGGATTCTTCGTATTTAGCCCCGACGGCAAAATACTAGCGACCACCGGAAGCGATAGTACAGTTCGTCTTTGGGATTTGACAACTGGATCGGAACTCGCAACGCTTAAAGGGCATAAATCACCTCCCGCTAATTTGCGATTTGGCCAAGACGGAAAAAGGCTCGCGTCGTGGTCTTGGGGCGATAAGGCTATAAGGATCTGGGATGTTCTCGGTTTGAAGGAGTTATCGGTAATCAGCTTACCGCACGCTCGTCCAGACCCCGCGCCTGATCAGTTCTTTTTCGGCTCATATTCGGTTCGGTTCAAACTCAGCCCTGATGGAAGCCGGCTGGCTTTTCCTTGGGGAAATGAGGTGCGAGTTTGCGACACGAGAACTGGTCGGGAGGAAGGTGTATTTCGGGGGCACAAGGGCAATGTTTACGCGCTAGCATTTAGCCCTGACGGGCGGTCGCTGGCGTCAGCGGCAAGCGACAAGTCTGTTCGCCTTTACGATTTGGTAACAACGAAGGAAAAGGCTCTATTCACTAATTTCTCCTCGACAATCTATTGGGTTGGATTTAGCAGAGACTCTCAATTAATTGCCGCACAGGGAGACGCCGATTTGAAGATTATCGATTTGCCGAGCAACAGAGAAACTGTCGCCTTTCAGTGGCAACCGAGCGGTTTCGATAATCCCCCATCTCAAGCAACGAGTCCAGATGGCAACCTCGTAGCAGTCATATCTGGCAAGGAAATTCGATTGCTGTCTAAACGAGATGGAGCTTTGATCAACACACTTAAGGGACACGAAGGCGGCGTAGGCAGAATTAAATTCAGTCCGAACGGTACCTTGTTAGTCAGCGAATCCGCTGAAGATAAGACAGTGATTGTGTGGCACACAACATTCGGCAGGCCGATCGCGACTATCAAACGGTATGCCTTCTTCGACGTTGCGTTTAGCCCTGATGGCCGTTGGCTGGCGGTTGCAGCCAACGAAGGAGCTGGGGTGTGGGACATGTTGTCCGGCGATAAACACATTACACTTGCGGCGACCGCTAAGTTTGCCTTTAGTTCGGACAGTAAATTTCTCGTGGTCGCCGCTAACAAAGCATCCGACAAATGGCTCCAACTTTGGGATCTGCCGCTCGGGAAGGAGAGAGCGACGCTGAGGGGAAGCGATACTTTCCCGACGAGTCTTTTCGTGTCGGATTGGGGATTTATGAGTCGGAAAGGTAGTGTTGTCGTCGCTGCGGGTGGTAGGTCTGTAGTAATATGGCCAATTCGCACGGAATAACAGCCGCGGGTAACTGGCCGCGCAAGTGACATTCGGAATGCCGACGACCGCATTGCCATCAACGGCCGCGCGATTTCTCATGAGGATGCTGTGGCCATTCAGGACTGGCAGCTCGACACATTGCCACAAAAGGTGCTTGATACACAAAAGTTCCCGCTCGGCGCTTACCGGCGACTACGTTTCGGTTTGCTGCTGCGTCCGCACTTTCAACCCGACGTCTACCTGGAAAGGAACGATGATTCGCCAAACGGGGTTTCTTTCCGAAATCCGCGGGCGGCGTGGAGTCCTGAATACACTCGAACGCATTGCAAACGGCTGCCCAATAAGCCCGCCGCCGCAATGGGCCACTTTTCCAGCCAACTGGCCTTTGCAGTTGTTTCTACATTTGTACCGCATGCGAAGTCAGAGCCGAATTCCTAGATTTGGTCGGCGTGCTAGGCAATCCCGGTTTGATTCGGCATTCACTTTCGGGCCAATTCGCGTTCCAAGAGTTCCACGAAGTCACCCAGGGTAATGCCATAAATCCGGCAGATGGTGTGAAGTTGCACGATGTCGATTCTTCGGTCGCCTCGCTCTAATTTTGTAATGAACGATTGGGACTGCTTAAGCTTCGCTGCCACTTGCGTCTGAGTAAGACTCGCGCGTGCCCGCGCTTCGCGCAGCAACCGCCGCACGATCGTGTATTCCCGAGTGTAAATCGATTTTTCCATCCGGCCCTTGCCCGTGGCAGGCCTGGATAATACAGTCCACATTGGCCTAGTCCAAAATGGACTAGGAGAGGAGCGAGCGGGCGGACGCTCGAGCTTTGCTGCCTTCCCTTGATAACCGTGCCAGAATCAGAAAACTCCTCGCGCAGGCTCGCGGCCGGCGCCGAGCGATCGCGCGATTCCGGTTTTGGTCGAAGAAGCGATGCTGAAGTGAGCATTTTTGGCAGCATGCTCGCCAAGTCGCGTAGGGGCTTTTTCACAGACTTTAGAATGGAAAACGAACCATGTCTCAACAATCGCAGCCATCGTCGTCAAAGTCACCGCGGAAATCATTCGGCTCTGGTTTTTGGCTTCTCTTGATCGTTGTTGCGGTTGCCGCTGTCGGCTACGCGATACACGAATCGAACAAGGCCGCAAGCTCGATTGCAAATGACTTTCCTGAACCGAAAACCCTCAGTAGCAATCCGATTTCTGATTTACCCAAACAGCCACCCGACGGGAACTCAACAAGCGACAAGGAAGATCTTCAGGGCGCTTGGCGTGTGTCGTCTATTCAGTTCGGCGAGAAGAAAAAGCTGGAAGACGAATTGAAAGACTTCTGCGTTCTTTTCGAGAATGAATACTTCGCATTGTCGGCACAGGCCATCGCAATCAGTTCGATTTCCCTTGACCAGACAAAAGAGCCCAGAGCGATGGATATGGTCGAGCAATACCCCCTTCATGTTGCCGAGCAAAAAACGACCTTTGCGATATACGAGCTAAAGGGCGACAATCTCAAGGTATGTGTAGGCGAGAAGAGTCGGCCAACCGCTTTTGAGGCGGGCGCAGACCAAGTGCTTTTTATATTGAAGAGGGACAAAACCGATCAAGCTAAGGCCAAGATCGCGAAAATTCAACGCCTTATTGCGGCATCGCGAGATCACATTGCAAAACAGAAGGCGGCCGCAGACTTCGAAGCCTCTCCGACAGGAAAAAGCCAAGACAACTTGAAACACATCGCAATGGTATTTCATGCTTATGAGTCTGGATTTCAGCACCTTCCGCCACCCGCTATTTACTCTAGCGATGGAAAGCCGTTGCTAAGTTGGCGCGTTTTGATTCTACCTTACCTTGGCGAAGAGAAACTCTTTGCACGGTCTAAAATGGACGAACCGTGGGACAGCGCGCACAACATAGAGCTAGTCAAAGAAATGCCGCAAATCTTTGGTGCCGGGCCGCCTGAAATCAGAGCGCGTGGCGAAACCTATTATCAAGTGTTCGTTGGCCCCGGCACGCTGTTTGACGGCACGAAGGGTGTGCGGTTTTCAGAAGTGACCGATGGTCTCAGTAATACGTTGTTGTTAGCGGAAGCAGCGCGAGCGGTTCCTTGGAGCAAGCCCGAGGATCTTTCATATGACCCAAACAAACCGCTGCCCGGATTGGGCGGAGTGATTCAGGACCGAATCAATGTTGTTATGGGGAACGGATTGGTGGAGTCCTTCAAACAAGGTTTTGACGAACAGGTGATGCGACGGGCCATCACGCGGGCAGACGGCCAACCCGTGGACTTCAACAAACTAAAGCCGTAACGCTTCAAAGTGACAGAAACTATCGCTCGAGTTGGTATCCGTCGTATTGCATCTAAACGGGTCGTCGCGCCGAGCGTAGCGCTAGGTCGCAAGTGGGTAGGTACTCCTTGAGTACGCGGTGTGCGCAAGGAAAAGCGTTGTGTGCCTCAGCCAAAGCGCAGACCTCTTCCAGCAACTCGATTCACGATTGGCAACGGTGGTTCCAAGTTATAGTCTCATGCAAATGCCACCATTCCGCCCGCGAATCGGTAAGCCAAAGTCCATTTAGAACGCCACGAATTATCACGGTTCCAACGACGCGAGCCGTCAGAGCAAGACAAAGAACAATCTTCTTCCAGCGCGCGCCGATCAATCCGTTCGACAGCTTCGATCGTCAACTCGCCATTTCCTACCCCGTCTATCGGCAAGTACAATCCATGCCAGCGAAATCATGGCATTGCCGGAACGACGACAGGTACTTCGATCATGGCTCGCAAACGTCGCTCACCCGCTGGCCACATTACCTGCGAGCATTGCCGAAAGGACTTCAAGGCCGTCACGGCTCGACATCTCAGCAACATGCACGGATACGACGGCGACCATCCGATCAATGACTACAAACGCAAGTTCGGAATTCAATCTGCGACGTGTGCTGAATCGAGGAAAAAGATCAGCGTGGCGAAAGAAAGCTTCTGGGCCAAGCGGGGCCAGCACTGGACCCGTGCCTCGGTGCTTGCCGAAATACGCCGAGTTCATGAGGCCGGTCGAAGTCTTCGATGTAATGGGATTCCTGTCAGGTTATACGAGGCCGGCAGGCGCTGCTTCGGCACATGGGAATCAGCGTTACAGAAAGCAGGCTTGAATTACGAAGAAGCCACCGGCGTTCGGCGGTGGACTCCCGAGAGGATTGTCGAAGCGATCCGCGAATTGGCTGAGCGGGGCGAGTCCTTGTCCGCTGGCCGCGTCGAACGCCACCATCCGACGCTGTTCAACGCAGCCGTCAAGCAATTCCCCCGAAGTTGGACCAAAGCGATCCGGGCTGCGGGGCTAAATCCCGACGACTACAAGGTTTTTCGCGGTAGGTGGGACAGACAAAAAGCCGAGGATTGGGTGCGGCGGCGCAATGAAAAGGGCAAATCAATTCTGGCGCGGGCCGCTCCCCATGATCTTTTTGGGTTTATCCACAGGCGTCTCCAAACAACATGGACCGAATTTGTCGAGTCGCTCGGCATCGCCTACGCCGGCGTGAAGAAGCGTCGCGATTGGACGAAACAAAAGCTGATATCAGAAATCCGCCGATGGAAGAAAGAAGGGCACCGACTCAACTATCGGTCGGTCAAGCTGGAATACCAAGCACTAATCCAACAGGCCAGAAAATTCTTCGGCGCGTGGGACCTGGCTCGCGCCGCCGCAGGGCTTTGAGATGATCGGGCCAGTCGTTTCGTCGGTGTATGACAGTCGAGACTTGAACGCCAAGCCAACTCCCCGCCACGTGCGTCGCATAGAGTGGCGCGACGGGCGAAGCGAGCCTATCTCGTCTGGCATGACTCTTGCTTTTCGCAAATCGTCGCGGCGCTCTTGCCGCGCCAAAACGCCAAGATCAATTTCCCCTCTATGCCGCGACGACTGTCCACTCTCATCCAGCGTTTGCTACCCTTTCGGGCGGACGACGACCCGATGCCGGCGGACGGTGATAATCACGTATCTCATGCCGAAGGAGACAATTATGCAGTACAAGACGATCGTTCTCGAGCTTTTGGAGCAAAACCCGGAGACGTACGACCAGCTTCTCAAGAACCGGACACTACTTCTTACGCTGGAACGCTATGGCAGCCAGTTGAGAGACAGTCATCTGGCCTGGAAGGAACTGCTGGCTCAAGTGAGACCGGCCAGCAACGAGAGCCAGATCGCGAGCGAAGCGCTGGAGATGGCGCTGAAGGATTTGGCGGATTCCTTGCCTCTCGCGTCAACGCCGGACGAGAAGGGACCTCTTTCCCTCGACGCAGCAATGGCTTATCTTCGCCGTCACACGCCGCCCGCGTAATCAAGTTCCGACGCGAGCGGACGCTCTTCGATCCTGTCCCGGACCTCGACTCACCTAGCAGCGATCCCGCGCCCCTGCAACCGAGCGACGTTTCGCCGGCGAAAAAAGCACTTCCTTCCGCACTGAGCCAGGCGCACCGTCTGGAAATCAGATCGCTCTTCGCTGACCATTCAGATCCTCCTCCGGCCCAGCTCGCGAGCAACGGCACTGGCGCTCCCGTCCTTCAGGCTGATTCTCCAACGCCTGTCATGGCCCCATCAGCGGGGCCGCAAGATTGGGACGTGCAGCGACTCGCATTACCGATTCAGCAACCATCGGTCCTCGAACGGCGAGAAGGAGTCGAAGTCGCAAGCGGCGAAAAGGCCAAGGCCCGCGACATCCTGGACGCCGTCCGCGTCCTCAAGTGGGTCGAGCGCGACCGGCGGCCGCTCTCGCCAGCGGAGCGGCAAGCCCTCTCTCGCTTCGGCGGGTTCGGCGCGGTCGCTCGCGGCATCTTTCCCGACCCGGTCACGAGCCGGTACAAGGACGAAGGGTGGCGGGTTATCGGCGAGGACCTGAAATCCCTGCTCGCACCCGAGGAATATGACAGCGCCAAGCGCACCGTCTTCAACGCCTTCTACACGTCGCCCATAGTCATCACCGCCATGCACGAGGCGCTGACACGCCTTGGTGTTCCCGGCAATGCCACAGTTTTGGAACCTGGTTGTGGAACCGGCAACTTCATGCGGCTGGCGCCAGACGGTATGCGCTTCATCGGCGTCGAGTTGGACAGTATCTCCGGTCGAATTGCCCGAGCCCTGCATCCGACGGCCGACATACGCATTGAAGGTTTTCAGGACACGACGCTGCCCGTGGGCCGGATCGATGCGGTGATCGGCAACCCGCCGTTTGCCGACCTGAAGCTCAACCATAACGGTCAGCGGCTTGCGCTGCACGACTACTTCCTGGCCAAATCGCTTGACGCCTTGAAGCCCGGCGGCATTCTCGCCCTGGTCACCAGCCACTTCACGCTCGACAAGCAAAATGCCAGCTTGCGCGAGTATGTAGGCGAGCGGGCGGATTTCCTCGGGGCGATCCGGCTGCCTTCCGATGCCTTCAAACGGGAGGGCACGAGCGTCGTCACTGACATCCTGTTTCTGCGGAAACGCCCGCCTGGCGAGCCGGTCCGAGACGCCGATTTTGCCTGGAAGACTGTCGCGCCCAGTTCCATCGACGGCGTCGTGCTGCAAATCAACCGGTACTTCCTGCACCACCCAGAAATGGTCCTGGGCACCTTTAGCCGCAAGGATCGTCTGTACGACGACGGTTACAGCGTTATTTCAAACGGCGACCTTGCAGTCCAACTCCGCGCCGCCATCGACCGGTTGCCCAAAGGCGTCTGCACCGTCACTCCGGTCCCTGCCGAGGAAGCCCGACCAGCCTTCCTTGCTCCCCCGCTGCTGCCTCACGTCACTGAAGGCAGCTTCTTCGTTGGCGACGACTGCACCATCTACCAATCGCTCTCCGGCAAATCGGTGCCGGTTGTGTATGGTGGCACCAGGTTGAACGCAGGCGGCCCGCTCACTGGCCGACGCATGGCCGCCCTGATTGGCCTGCGCGATAAGGCCCGTCGCGTTCTGCAATCGCAGAACGAGGGCTGGCCCGAGTCGGACCGCAACGAAGCGCGCCGCGAACTCAATTGGGCTTATGATCGCTTCGTCGGCAGTTACGGCCCCATAAACAAAACCACATTCGGCGAGACCGCGGACGGCACCGTCATCCGGCGGATGCCCAACTTGGTCAAGTTCCGTGAAGACCCGGACGCCATGCTGGTTATGTCGTTGGAGGAATATGACGACATAACCGGCAAGGCATCCAAGGCCGCCATCCTCAAAAAAGACGTGGTCGGCAAAACCCCGCCGATCACGTCGGTTGCGAGTGCCGAGGAAGGGTTGCTCGTCGCGCTCGACCAAAAGGGGGCGGTCGATTTGCCATTCATCGCGTCGCTGTACCGCAAGCCCGACGAGAGGATCATTGAGGAACTCGGCGACCTAGTTTTTCACGATCCCGAATCCAAAACGTGGCAGACTGCTGACGCCTATCTTTCGGGCAACGTGCGGGCCAAGCTCGTTGCCGCCGAGCGCGCCGGACCCAACTTTGCCCGCAACGCCGAGGCACTCCGCGCCGTTCAGCCGGAGGACGTCCTGCCCGGCGACATCGACGCCAACCTCGGCGCGCCCTGGATTCCCGAAAGCGATATTCAGGCGTTCGCCACCGATCTCTTCCGCGTCGAGCCGTCTTCCGTAACATTCGGCCACCTGAAAAAAGACGCCCTATGGAACGTTGAGCCCGACTACGCCTGCGAGCACTCCGTCGCCGCAACTTCCGAGTACGGCACGGCTCGCGCCAACGGCACGTGGCTACTGGATCTGGCGTTGAACATGAAAACGCCAACCATCTACGACACGATCCACACCGGCGGCAATGAAGAGCGCGTGGTCAACCAAGAGGCGACGCTCGCTGCTCGCGAGAAGCAAAAGCAGATCAAGGATCGGTTCCATGCCTGGGTATTCACCGACCCCGAGCGTACCGAGCGTCTGGTGCGGATTTATAACGACACTTACAACAATCTGCGCCCGCGCCGGTTCGACGGCTCACATCTCGACTTCCCCGGCCTCAACCAGACCATCGAACTGCGGCCGCACCAGAAGGACGCTATCTGGCGCGGTATGAGCGGCGGCAACACGCTGCTGGCCCACGTCGTCGGCGCCGGCAAAACGTTCACGATGGCCGCGACCGGCATGAAGATGAAACAGGCGGGCCTCATCAAAAAACCGATGTATGTCGTGCCCAACCATTTGCTGGAGCAATTCGCCCGCGAATTCATGCAGCTTTATCCCAATGCCCGCCTGTTGGTCGCCGCCAAGGAGGATTTGTCGCGGGACCGCCGCAAGTTTCTCACGGCCAAGATCGCCAGCGGAGAATGGGACGGCATCATTGTCACCCACAGCAGCTTTGAGCGGATCGGCATGTCGCGCGACTACCAGGAAAAATTCCTGCTTGAACAGATTGCCGAGTACGACCAGTTGCTGCGCGAACATGCCGGCACCAAGGGAGCCAACCGCAATCTCATCAAGACCATCGAGCGACAGAAGGCCACCCGCGCCGAACGGTTGAAAGACCTGCTGGCCGCCGACAAGAAAGACGACGGCCTCGTCTTCGACGAATTGGGAGTGGACCAAGTTTTCATTGACGAGGCCCAATATTACAAAAATCTGGAGACGCCGACCAAGATGGAGCGCGTCGCCGGCATCCAGACCGGTGGCAGCGAGCGTGCCTTCGACGTGTACATGAAGTCGCAATACCTGCACCAGCAGCATCCGAGCCACGGCGTGGTCTTCGCCACCGGGACGCCGATCTCCAACACGATGGTGGAGATGTACACGATGCAGCGTTTCCTCGATCCCGAGGGGCTAAAGAGCCGCGGGCTGGAGCATTTCGACGCCTGGGCGGCCACATTCGGCGAAGTCGTTGAGGCAATGGAGATCGCCCCGGATGGCAAATCGCTTCGTCCGCGCAGCCGCTTCGCCAAGTTCGTGAATATGCCGGAACTTCAGCAGATGTTCCGCAGCTTTGCCGACGTGCAAACGGCCGAGATGCTTGACTTGCCGCGGCCGCGGCTGGAGACCGGCAAAGCGATCGTGGTTGCGTGCCCGATGTCCGAGGAGCAGCACGAACTCCAGCAGAAGCTGGTCGAGCGCTACGAGCGGCTACGGTCGCAAAAGATTGATCCGCGAGTGGACAACGCCCTGGCCATCACCACCGATGGCCGTAAGCTCGCTCTCGACGCTCGGATGCTCTCGGGTCAGGCGACTGACTTCGCCGGCTCCAAGATCAACGCCGTAGCGAAAAACGTCGCGGCCATCTGGCACCACAGTGCCGCTACACGCGGCACGCAAATGGTGTTTTGCGATATGGGGGTTCACGCCACCCCCTGGGGCTATTCGGCCTACAACGAATTGACCGAGAAGTTGGTCGCCCGTGGCATTCCACGAGAGCAGATCGCCGCCGTCGGCGACGCCGATTCCGACGCCAAAAAGCAATCCTTGTTTGAGAGGGTTCGCAACGGCTCGATCCGGGTGCTTATCGGCAGCACGCAGAAAATGGGCACCGGCACCAACGTCCAGAAGCGGTTGGTGGCGCTTCACCACCTGGACGCCCCGTGGAAACCGGCCGAGGTCGAACAACGCGAGGGCCGCATTCTGCGGCAGGGGAACGAAAACGAAGAAGTTGCCATTTACCGTTACGTCACCGAAGGGTCGTTCGACGCATACATGTGGCAAGCTCTGGAAACCAAAGCCCGATTCATCGCCCAGGTGATCCAGGGCAACAATGCGTTGCGTCGGGCCGAGGACATCGGCGGCCAAGAGTTGTCCTATGCCGAGGTCAAAGCTATTGCGTCCGGCAATCCGGCGGTGCTGACGCTCGCCGAAGCCGATGCCGAATTGCAGCGGCTTGCCTTGCTCAAAAGGAATCACTTGGACGAGCAGTTCGTCGCTCGGCGAAGCGTTCGAACACTGCCCACGACCATTGACGCTTTGACGGAACGATTGGGCCAGTTGACCGCCGACCAGGCCACTGCGACGGACCATGCCGCCGATCATCTGACCGTCGGGAACTGCGTGGCTGCACGCGAGGACGCCGTTGCGATGCTCGCCGAGCGCCTCGACGCACTTCCGCGCCATATCACCGACACACGCCGCGTCCCGCTCGGTTTGTATCGCGGGCTGCAATTTGGCCTGGTGCTCCACCCACAATTCCCGCCAGACGCTTATTTGGAAGGAGCTACCACGCGGCAATCCATGCTCGCAAAGGACCACCACGGCCCCAGGGCAATCTTGAACGCACTGCAACGCCTGGCGGAAGGATACGGTTCCGAATGCGACCGCGTTGGCCGGGACCTGCATGTTGCCCAAGCGCAACTTCGCGACTACCAGGCCCGAATCGGCCAGCCCTTCATGCACGACGACTATCTATCCGAATTGACCCGGCTGCGTGACCAACTCAAGGCCGGCCTTGCTGGCACCACTGCCGATACGCACAATCCGCAACCGAGCGTTGAGGCTATCGCCGTGCAGATCAAGTCGCTGCGCTCGACCCACGAAATACCGGCGCCAGCGGCGCGGGAGCAGAAACAGGAATCATCCGCCGAGGAACCGGTCACGGCCCGGATTCGTCGGCGCGGCGAGCAATCGGTGATCAATCCGCCGTCCGGATTCCATGCCACACGAGCTACACCGCCCGCCGGTCCTACGGTGATGCACCGGTAGTCCTTGACATTCGCATAGAGGTGCGGCACGCTGCACAACCTTGGCCACCAGCCCGCGACGGTTCCGGCCGACGAAACAACCCTATTGCATCAATGACGCCCTTCTCCCAAGCACTTCTCGCCATCGAAATCGCCGTGGACGCGCTCCACGAAATCGCCAGGGCTTCGCCCGGAACCGATCCGATAGTGAGCGACGCCTTAGACCAACTCCGCCATCTCGGATTCGACACGCGACCGACGACCGAACGTCAACACAAGCCTGACAAACGGCACGCGACTGTGAATCGCAAACCGGTCCAGCAAACGCTGTTTCGTTAACCTACAAGGCCCTGTCAGCGCGCCTCCATCTTGGTCGACGTTGCGATTGGTCTTGCTCTTACTCGCGCACGAAGACCGGTGCCGTTTTCTTGAGCCATTCACTTTGTTCGTCAGCCGATTCGAATTCCCCGATGTCGATATGGTCGATGGTCGGCTGGCCTTGCGGCGTTTTGCGGATTTCATCCTCGTCCATTTCGCGCACGTAAACAACGCGGTGCCGCTGCAGCCCTCGGTCGGTGAGGTTCACTCCGCGATCCTGCACGATTGCGTCGAGGTTGCTGCCTCGAATCAACACCAATGTAACCACGTCGCCGCTGAACTTCAGCAACAGGCCGACCGACGGGTTGCAGCGTACCGACGCGAGCCAACCGTATGCGAATGTCTCGGCATTGCCACCCCGCAGCCGGAATTCGATCATTTGTGCGCGGTCACGGATACCACGCAGATAGCCAAATGCCGGACACGAATCCTCTTCGGTATCGGTTTCCGTGACCGCGTTCCACGGCTGACGCTTCGCGTCGGCCGTCGCCGATTGCGGACTACGGCGAGAGTCAAAGATCGATGCGTCAGCGTGCATGGCTCATCTCCTGGCCCAAAGACTTAGCGCGGTGAATTTCCGGCTGAAGCGGTTCGTGCGTCCGCGCGAAGGTAGCAATCCGGTGGATAAACGCAAGGCGCTTGTGCAGACGCTGGCGGCGCGGCGCCTTCCGACGAATGGAGTCGGCCAGTTCCGCCGCCGAGAGCGGTTCATCCGGCCGGCTGACCATCTTGAGAAGCTCTTTGCGGTCATCCGTGAAAATCTGAACCTGTTCCTTGCCTCTGGTAACCGCCACGTACCCGGTTCGCCGATTGGTCGCCGGCAACGATTTGCTCGACATGCCGATGAACACTTTGTCCACGGTGCGGCCCTGGCTGGCGTGGCTAGTCAGCACATAGCCGGCGGCCAGATGGCCGAACTCTTTGCCGATTACCCAGCCGTGATCGACGACCGGATCGCCCTGCGGCGTGAATCCCTTGACGGTGAAAAGTGTCCCATTGTCGAGCCGGTGCTTGCCGTCCTTCGTCTTGCCGTTGGCGGTGACGCGGACGCGGTCCCCGACCGCCACGATCAGCTTCGCCGGGCGGTAGACCTCGAACCGATCGGCGCACTGTACGGGCAATTGCTGCCCTTCGGCCACGACCAGACGCGAGCCGTTCTTGATTCCCGGCGAGTTCTGGTGGAACTGGAGCATATCCCCCGCGTCGTAGCTCGCCGCGTCCGTCTTCTCCGCGACCGTCAGATGGGCCGGCACCCACGTGGCGAGGGTACGCTCCTCACCGAGCTTGCGGTCGGCCTTGAGAGCCGAGCGGATGGTGGCCGTGATCCGGGCGGCCTCGGCGTGCGTCGGGCTGACGACCAACGCCGTCTTCGCTTCTCCCGACCGCTTCTTCTCCTGAATTGCGTCCAGGTATGCATCGGCCAAAACGCGCTCGCGCTCGCCGTCGGGGATCTCCTTGATCCAGCCGAGGCGGTCCAGTGCGGCGAAGCCCTCCTCCGTGTTACCGGCGCTCAACGCTTCGGTCACCTTCAAATACTCACCGCCCTGGCGAAGGATTTTCCTTACCTCCGCCACCGGCAGCCCGGCCTGTTCTTCGAGCAGCTTCAGCGGCTGCCCGCGGGCGACCGAACGGTGCTGCCGGCGGTCGCCCAGGATGACGAGGCGGGCATTCAGCCTATCAGCCGCCTCGAACAGCGCCAGCGTGTCGCGCGTGCCGATAAGGCTGGCCTCGTCCAGCAAGATCAACCCACCGCGGGCCTGCTCCCGCAGCCTCTCGTCCCTGAGGAACCGTGCGACCGTGTCGGCGTTGGCAAAGCCCGCCTCCTCACGCAGCACGCTGCGGCCGGCGGCGGCCGACGGGGCGATGGCCACACATCCCTTGCCGGTCTCGGCCAAAGCCTCGCCCAGTTCCTGTTCGAGCGTGGTTTTCCCCGTACCGGCGGCGCCACGAATCAGTGTCACGCGGTCGCGGGACCCCAGAACGTGCCGTACGGCCGCCTTCTGGTCGGCATTCAGCCACTCCCGCGTAAACGGCCGGTCGGAGTCGCCCAGCGGCCGGAACCGACCCCTCCCCTCGCGGGCGAAGGCAATGACGCGACGCTCCTCGGCGAGGATCGCCTCGGTCGAAGCGATGGCTCGACCGTCCTTCTCGCCGCGGATCAGGCACCGGCCGGCCAACTCTCGCTGGACGCCCTCGACCGTCACAGCGCCGAGGCCGCGTTTCATGGCTTCCGTCAAGAGTTCCCGCTCCGCGACGACCGCATTTCGAGTGAAAGAGTGATCCAGGGCGTAATCGACCGCTTGCCCCTCCAATGCCACCGCCCGCGGGTATGGGACTTCGCGACGGTGTGCTTCGGCGATGGCTTGCCGCTCTGAGTCAGTCAACCGACTGTCCCATTCCTTCCTCAGTTGGTACAGGCTCAATTCGTGGTTTTTCTTCTCGCGTGTTTCCGCCCCGAGTTCGGCCTTGCGCTTCGGGTCGGTGATGCCGCGCTCCGCGGCCACCTTTTCAATCTCTTCCGTCCGGCGCGAGAAGCGCCGAATCGCCGAGGCCGGTACGCCGCAGACCTCAAAATCGTCTCGCTTGCGTTCGACTCCAAACCCGAGATCTTGCAGCTTGCTTGCCAACCGCACCCGAAAAGCCGCCTGAAAATACGGGGCGTCCGCCTTGAGGTGTCGGAACTGGCCGGCTTTCCACCGGCATTCTTTATCGTCCCATGTGGAGTTGAAGACGAAGCAATGCGCGTGCAATTGCGGGTCCGGTACGCCATCCACTGGGCGGGACGTGGTGTGGATGAATTCCGCCCAGGTCAGGTTACCGGTCAATCGATCGGTGTTCTTACCGCCTTGACGGACGCGCGTTTTCGCCTCCGTTTCGATATCGCACATGGTCTCATCGACGGCATTGCGGAAAGCGTCGAGGATTTCGCGGTCGCCGGTCAGGGCGTAAAGCAGTGAGACCGATTTGGGAACCGAGAACGTGAAATCGTAGCCGACGGTCCGGTCCGAACGAGTGCGCACCGTCAAGGGTTGACCGCTGATCGGATTAAGGTTGTCGCAGAGCCGGTCGAAGGAATGCTTGTCTACGGTCCCTTCGAGGCCCAGCAAGTGAGCGCCCTTTCCGCCCCATAGTCCGACGAGTTCCTGACCTTCGCTGTAATAGTCGGCGCTGGCGTAGTAACGCTTGGCGTCTTTCGAGCTATCCTGTTGGGTGATGCGCAGCATGCCCGATTATATGCAAGAGTCGTGCAAGGCAATTCGATTGCTCAGCGAACGGCGAATCATCGTTACTGTTTGATCGGCGTTTGCCGCAGTTATCCCTTACCTCTGGGCTTTTCGATTTCGCATGTAACACCGTCAACGGAATCTGGCGCGATTGCCTGCGTGTTCGGCTGACGCGTTGTCCGCACGGCCAATCTCCTTTCTACGTTTCGCCCCCAATCGGTCCTTATTGATGCACTTTGAAGCAGCCGCCAGGCCGGTCAATCAGAAAATTGGTTCCCCCTAAAGGTCTCCCCCAATTTTCAGATTGACCAGGCGCTGCGCTCCCGTCTTGGCCGCTTCTGATTCGTGCCATAAGGCCCCAGGGTGGGGCCGAAAACAGAAGAAGGAGACAGACTATGTCAGACAACACCGCAACCAAACCCGCAGGCAAATCCCCAAGTCACGTCGCGTGGCATGTACGCGAAAGCAGCAACGGCAAGAGTTTCTGGACTCGCGTCGGAGCCGCCTGGACCAACAAAGACGGCGGATTCACTGTGCAACTCGATTGCGTACCGCTCGACGGCCGACTTGTGTGCCAGCCCGCCGACAAGGGCGAGAAGAAAAGCGACTAGCTACATAACCGGGCGGGGGCAACCCCGCCCCTTCAATCACAAGGAGGCTCTATCATGACACGTCGAACCCACCACCATGTACCAACAACGATTTCGGAACTCACAGCAATTCTGGCCGACTATGACTCGGGCTGCGATCCCGAATTTGATTTCTGGCACGAGGAATTGGAACGCCAATTTGCTGAACATCGACTTCAACTCGCCGACCAATAAACGCAACTCTCACAAAAAGGAATCCGACTATGAATACAACCATTAATCCCTTTTACACCATCCGCAAACAATGGCCGAAGGCGACCGCGCAATCGGAAAATGACGCGCCAGTTTTTGTCAAACTGCCTCGGGCACCGCGCAACGCCAGCCCCGTCCCTCATCTGACAAGCCTTTATCATTTTGACGGCACGGGTCGATACGGCGACCGCAGCTATCCTGGAAACTGCGACGGCGGCCTTATCAAGGATTTGCTAACCTTCTTCAAGCCTGCACTCATTGCCGACCCAATGACCGGCGGCGGCACTTGCTCAGACGTGTGCGAAGATCTCGGCATTCCATGCATGTCCTGGGACATCCATTCTGGATTCGATGCGTGCGACACTGCCGGATTCGGGGCGGAGACGTTCAACTTAATTTGGGTTCATCCGCCTTACTGGCGGCAGAAGCTGTACACGGCCGACGCACGGGATTTGTCGCGTGCTCGCACGTTGGACGACTTCCTACGGCGCTATGGCCAGTTTGTGCGCAACTGCGCGAAGGCGCTGAAGCCCGACGGTAAACTCGCCGTGCTGATGGGTGACTACATCGACCGCGACAACGGATTCATTCCCCTGACTTACCACACAAAAAGGCTTGCCTTTGCGGCCGGGCTGAGTCAATGTTGCACGGACATCATCCGATTCAGTCACGGCGCGAGCAGCAGCAAAAATGTTTACCGCAGCAGTTTCATTCCGGGACTCCACGACGTGTGCATGGTGTTTGCGAAATCCGCGAGTGAGGAGTGATCGCCATGGGAGACATTTTTCGTCGTGTCCAGCCGAGCTTTACGGCCAGACGGATCGCAATGAATATCGGCAACGCCTTGGGCCGCAAGCCAAACTTCAAAGAGGCCGACGAACGAGAAAATGTGGATGGATCTGTCGAAGTGACCAAGCGCGTCCATGTGCAGGTCGGCACCGATTATTTAGTGGTGTGCGCCTGGAAAGACGAGATAACCCTCCGTACTTGGTCCACAAGGAAAACCATTCGCGGCATGCTCACGGACTTAATCGCCGCGGTCAAGACATATCCGGGTCCTCCGTTATGACGGACGACCCCATCTGGTCCGACCTTTTCCACCACTGCGCCCTAGTCGCTTTTCTCGAGCAGGCGATCGCAGAGCAAGGCTGGCCTGACCCCGAAATGACGCGCCAGCGCGCGTACAGAATGTACGAAGCTGCCCTCGCCAAGAAGAATTCTGTTCGTGAATGATCGTTGCTGCTTGCAGACATTTGACAATTACTGCTGATCACGCTAAACGGTGGAAAATGGATAAGAGCACCGAGCCCTGACTCGGTGCTCTTTCCTGACGACACGTCATCCGCGTTCGCGGGAGGACCACACAACGAGCAAGGAGGCAGCAATGGCCAAACGAACGAAGGAATCGAATAAGGGAGAAGCACCCGAACCCACATCTCGGGACGGTGAAGATCATAATTCCGCAGCAAGCGCCGATTTCCAATCACCCGAACAGGAGCGCCAAGCTGCCGCATCCAGGGCCTTAGTTGCAGACCCGGTAGGTATGCAGATGATAGCGCTCAGCGACGAGAACGATGGTCCCAAAATGCGCCTGATGCGCAGCAACAAATATCAGCAAATACAGATTCAGTTTGACGAAAAACCATCCGAAGAAGTGCGGGCACGCCTGCACGCCGAGGGCTGGAAATGGCGCAACGTCGAGAAAATCTGGACCAAGCAGCTTGACCCCGAGGGTCGCTGGCGCACCCACGCCGATGCCGAAAAGCTCTTTGTGGAAATTGGCAACGTCATACGCGCTGAAAAGGGCCTGTCCCAGGTTATCGACAACGCTCGCTAATCAAGCCAGCCGATTACCTGCGAAAACGCAATTCAACACGACCGATTCCATCGTGGCCGATGAGGCGAGAACATGCGACCTCGTCGTCAGCGGGACCGGCCGTCGCTTGCCTTAATGCCAAGTTGGATGAGTTGTTCTTTCCCGTCTTTATCACAGTCGAACACGCGGCACGCCCACGGCCGCGTCTCATAAATCGAACATAGATTCGTAGTCCGCTCCAGGAACGTGCAGCCGGATTCGTTGGGGGAAAATAACCGGCGCGCTTTGGATTCGATTGTAGAGAACCGTTTTGGACGAGGTAGGCGTAGGCATCGCGCATGCCGGGCCTTATCGTCAGACGCTCAAGGAGCTGTGGAGTAGCGTCGGGCTGGGCTACGGCCATTATCTGCGGGAATGGCGCCCATACGAGCGCGTTAATCAAAGGTACCAGGAGATCTTCATGCGTATTGCAGCAAAGGGCTTTACTGACGCGTTTGAACAACCAGCCATGCGTCGTCGAATAATGGAAATGGCGCAGCCCGCGGCAATCGGTTCGAGCGCAGCTCCTTGACTCGCCGCCATTACATTGGGATAATTTTGGGCAGTTGATGCGGCTAAATAACGACTCATTGTTTCCTTCATGAAGGAGTACATCATGGACTGGGGAGAACTGCTTGGGCAGACACTCATTGGCGCCGTCGGCTTTGTACAGATGCAAAAGTGGATGGAGATTGAAAACCCGACGACATTGCGGTTTACGATTCGGGGGGACATTAGGGATTTGAGTCCCGATACGACCCGGAGTTGGCTTAGGGCTCTCGATACGGCAATTCAGAATTTTGCGATGATGGACAACCATGCTTTACGCGATCAAGGCACCATGGTGAGGGAAATCATGATTGAAGAGGCGGAAAGACGCGATAATTTGTGATCTGATCGTGTTGCAACTCGATTGACATTGAGCCAGCGAGCCTCACAACGTTGTGAGGCTCGCTGTGGGCCTTGCGTGAACCCGGAAAGGAGTATCTCGTTTTCCTGGGATAAACTCATCGATCATAGCGGCCGCTATCGAATGTGCCGGGAATTATTATGTCAGGCAGTGCCTGTCCATGTTGAAACCTGTCTGCCCATTTGCGTAAATAGTTGATGCGTGATTCGAGGGACGGGTAGCGTCTGTCCAGTCCATTGACAATACCGCTTGTAACTCGATTTGCCCAGGAAGTCTGTCCCGTCATCCCAGATCTAAACGTTTTTTCTGTCTCAAACTTTGCGGCCAGGCTATCTGCGAGCGCTGCGCCACCATCACCACACAGATGGGCGGCGATCAAATCGGCCCGCCGCTCCATGCGTTGATTCATGTAATTGTGTGGTGATCGCGCTTGCTGGTCTGGCTCAGAATCGCGACTGATCATGTGACCTAATTCGTGGGCAAGTGCTGCTCTTAGCATTCGTAAACCATGCGGGTGTTCTTCTCCTGGCCATTCGTAGAAAGGCACAAAAATCACGTTGCTAAAAGTGGCAATTCGACTGCCAAAGTCATGGTGAACGTAAAGCTCCGGCTTACAGGTCAGCTGCTTGCATAACGGATGGTTGAGTAGATCGTCGAGTATCTTCTGAAGTACTCTCCCCGGATGGCCAGCTTTTTCGGCGGGGACGGCCATACCCCGCTCTTGATCCTTCTTCAACTCCGCAAGTTTTTCTTGCTCTAGAGCCCGATAATATTTTATGTCATGTTGAATGACGGTTCGGTTGAGTGTTCTGATTATTTCCCTCCAAAGTGTCTTCGTCATCCAAACGCCCGACAATCCGTTGACCCAGTGTGTAATAGCATACGTTGGCAATAGTAAAGAAAGGTTTAACCATCTCCCGTGGTCTGAACTCCGCGATCATCGAATGGATTGAGAAGGCACCCGACGGGTTATGTCCGTGGGAAACCTATCAAGAAATGACAGCGCGTTCGATCAGACGTGCGCGAATACCATGCCCAAATCGGCCATAATGCTCATTGTCCTCTTTCCACGAGGCAAATGCGATGCATCGGCCTTGGTCGCCTGAAATAACGCAAAACAACAATGCGGTAAGCAATCTACTGAAGAGGACTTCTGAATTCACTGAAATCGTCTTCTGAAAATGACAACAGCCACCGCGAAAATTGCATTCTGCGAAAAGCAAAAAGTTGGCAGGCGTCTTCCCTATGCGGCGCATAGGAAGAATTGCCCCGGTCAATTCTCGGCGTTTCCCCCGAGGAACCCGGTCCGTCAGCGAGTCAACTGACTCACCGGCTTATTGATTTGGCGGGCGGATGCCAGGCGATTCGGTCGGCACATTGCCAGCCATTACAGTCAGTACGCCACCAGGTAAACGTGACGAAGAGCTTACAGGATTGCCGTTCGGTCAAACTGATATGCGTTCGTGACGTTGGCCTGTTTGTCAGTCTGACGGAATGCGGTAGTGATTGTCTGTTAGCGTGTCGACATGTTTGCAAGTTTGCATGTCGTCATGTCGGCAAACATGCTTTCAGGATGGTGTCCAAAACAAAATGCTTGCCAGCAGGCTGCCAGGTGGAGTAGTGTTCGCCGCATGATTATCGTCGTCGCTAATTCCAAGGGGGGCGTGGGCAAGAGCACCATCGCCGTTCACCTCGCAGCCTGGCTGCACGAGCTGGGCCACAACGTGATGCTCGCCGATTGCGACGCTCAGCACAGCAGCTCCGATTGGTTACACGAAGCCGCACCCGAACTCAAGACCGTCCGTTTGAGCAGCCCCGACCAGATCCTCGACGAGCTTCCTAGCATGGCCAAAGATTGTGATTATGTCGTCGCCGATGGGCCGGGCAGCAATACCGAGACCAGCCGCACACTGTTGCTGTGTGCGGACCTCGCCATCGTGCCGTGCAAGGCCTCAATGCTGGAAGTGCGGGCTTTGAAGCAAGCCACCCTGGCGCTGCACCACGCACACAAAATCCGCCGCGGCCGACCGCGGGCCGTCATCGTACTGAGCATGGTGGGCAAGCGATACCGCCTGACGCAGGACATGCTCGACGCGGCCTCCGCCTTGCGATTGCCCGTCGCCAAGACCGCGTTGACGCTTCGCCAGGTATATGCCGACGCGCCCGGCCAGGCCGTCGTCGTTTGGCAGCTCGGTGCCAGGGCGCGCGAGGCGTCGCGGCAAATCCGCCACCTATTTCACGAACTTCTCCCGGAAGCCGATAAGGCCAGAGCCAAGCCGCAGATCAAAAAAGCCAAGCCGCGCAAACACGCCAAACCACGAAAAGCAGCATAGGAGGGACAATGGCCGAACGCAGAGCATTGATCGAAGGACTCGACGACATCGAAGTGATTGATCCTGACGCCGCTGAGAATTTCATTTACGACAATAAACCCCGCCGCAACGCCAAGTCCTCCACGCCCGTTCCGAAAGCTCCCCCTCCGCTCAGGCCGGAATCTCCATCTGAGCCGCCGGCACCGCGTCCGACCGCAACCGCTGAGGCCGCTGCCGCTTCCCCGCTGACCGGGGTCGGCCGCGTTCCCATCGGCGCGCGGGTTCGCACCGAACTGGCGGCGGATCTTAAACGCGCCTCACTCGAACGGCAATTGCAAGGCATTCAGCCCAACTCCGTCCAGGAGATCCTTGAAGACGCACTCGAGCTTTGGCTGCTAAAGCACGGCCACCGCAAGTGAAAAGCCGAAGCAATTCCGAGCCGGCGATCTTACTCCGACAGACCAGCGCTCATTTCCGTTCATCGCGCCGGTGTTGATTTTGTTTGAATCTTAGTACTTCCTGATTTACTGTCCGCTGGCGATTTGCTCGGTTGCCGCTCCGCAGGTCTTCCCGCGAGGCGGTCGCCCCGGGAAAACGCCAAAACCATTCAACCGGGAAACACCATGTCGAAGCGACTCCCGCGCAGGGGCAATCATCAACCGGATATGTTCGCCGCGAATTTCGCGGACATTCCAATTCGCGACCAACGCGACACAATGGAACGGCCATTCTTCAGCCTTGCCAAACGACCGCGATTCGCACCCATTGAATACCGTGTCGGCGATGTCTGGGTCGAAGTCAGCGCCAATCCGAAATTCGGGATCGCGACGATTTGGGATGCCGACATTCTGATTTGGGCTTCGACGCAAATCACCGAAGCACTCGACCGAGGTGTCTCCGCCAACCGCGTTGTGCATTTTCACCCGCACCACTTGCTCAGATCCATACGCCGGCCGACCGGCGGCGAACATTACCTTCGGCTGAGGGCAGCCCTCGATCGCCTTACCCACACTGCCGTCCGCACCAATATCCGCACCGATGGCAAGAAAAAGGCGGCGTCGTTCCACTGGCTGGAAAGCTGGACCGAGGTAACCGACGAGAAAACCGGAGAAACCACCGGGATGACGCTGACGCTTCCTGACTGGCTGTTCGACGGCATCCTCATGAAAGGTGGCGTCTTGACCATCCACGAAGATTACTTCCTGCTCACTGGCGGAATCGAGCGCTGGCTCTATCGCGTGGCTCGTAAGCATGCGGGGCAACAGGAGGGGGGATGGCAATTCACTATGCGTCAGCTACACGAGAAATCCGGCTCTGCTTCCCGGCTTTCGGATTTTGCCATCGACGTCCGCAAAGTCGTCGAGGCGAATTCGCTCCCCGAGTATTCGGCCATGCTTCACAAGAACGACGAGGGGGAGGAGGTCATTCATTTCCTCAAACGCGACTTGCTGGCCCTTGACGACCCAAACTATGCGACACCCCGACATCCCCGCCGCCGCATCGCACGTGGCATTACCTCGAAATCGTTCAATTTCAATGATGTGGCCAATTAGCCGCACGGCCTATTGAGCGTAGTCGCTCGCTAAAACGCCGCAGGTCCACGGCCTATTAGGCGTAATCGCCGGCTGGTTCAAAGTCGAAATGCGGTCCTTTTCATGGAAATATGCCACGAACTGCCCAACAACCGCCACCAAACGATAGCCAGAGCAGATTATTGCCGAAAGATCGTCCGTCGAATATGTCTTAGTCGAATGCACGGCCTTTCAGGCGCAAAATCAAGGCGTTCCCCATCCCATACCGGCACCCTAAGTCTTGGCAGTCGCCTGTCGATCGGCACGGCCCAATGAGCGCAGCACATACGGCCGATTAGGCGCAAGCTGTCGCGGCCGATCAAGCGCAATCATTCGGCCTATTCGGCGCACGAAATCCACCTATTGCTTGCAGTTTCAACGAGTTGCAGGCGAGCTAACTGTTTAACTCAAATATTAGATATTTAACCTACTTAACGGGCAACACCTGTGCATAACTCAATAAGCTATTCTCGAAAATCGGCGAGAGCGACGACCGTACTCCGGCACAAATCATCGAATCCACCTGCGAGCATTCGTGTTGTCGCGACCAAACTGCCATGCAAAAGGACTATGGCCTATCCGTTGAGCCTCGAAATCGCACAGGGAAGGGCAGGGAGAGGCTAAGCGATCTGTTTGGCCGGGGGGGGAGCCAAATTGCTTTCCTATCGTTGCAACGCCTTCCAATGCGGTTTTTGGCGAATCGCGACTTGCCAAGTTCACGCCTCGATTTGCAGGACGAGCATGTTCCGCGCGCGGTGCAGATGACTTACGATCTCGCGAATCGACTCGTTACCCAGCGCACGAGCCATCGCCAGGCCGTCGTCTACATGGTTCTCCAGGATCTGCAAGGCACCGTTGCCCGCATGCGGAATTTTCATCGCGGCCGTGATTTCTGCGACCTTTTGCTTGCGACCACGCTTGCCTTGCTTGCCCTCTTTCGCGTAGTTTTTTGCGTTGAAAAGCGATTGTTTGACTCGTCTGTCCACCTCGATCTTCGGATGATCCTTGCTGAACTGAGCGATGACCTCATCGGTGGAGCGAGTACGAAGCCACTCAGGATGGTCGGCGAAATACTGTCTAAAGATGCCAAGTAGACTCGGGCCTTTCTTTTTTGCCATATTGATCTCCACAGCGGTTTTCGAGGGGAATGTACATTCAAATTTCTATTTGGCGAGTGCGGCTCGGCAACCAACTACCGACCGCGAACTCGCTTCTTGAATAGCCGACGGATGTTGAGCGATTGCCAGTTGTGATGCCGAGTTTTTCCGTACCTACTTGAAGAGCCATCGTTCAAGAACCTCGCCGAGCACATCCTCGGGGAACTTGCCGCCGCGAATTGCTTTCAGGTCGCTACCCTCGATGGCAAGTATTCTGGTTCCGGCCTCACGGTGCCCCATGGCAACAATTACTGCTCCACGCGAGAGTGTACGTGTTGTCACGATGAACCCGCATGGCAAGTGCATGGATTGCAATTTGCCGAACAGCGCGTGAATGTCAGGGGCCTCCACTGGTCCTGCCTCGTTCTTGCATTCAACAACGAACGCGCCGCCAACGAAGATCCAGTGGCCGGTGTTACAAACATTCTCCGCAATGATATCGTGTTGCGCGGCCATTCCTACAACCCTCTTCGATATGCGCTGTACATTCGGTAGACAACCGAAGACATACGTCGCAAGGTCCTCTAACGACTTCCCCTTTTCAGAATTGGACTCGGCGGCCAGCATTGTTTCGTAATACTCGTCATAAACTCGTTGAACAAATTGCTTGGCGTGCGATGGGCTTTGCTGTGCAAGCAAGAGAGCCAAGGAGGAGGGTGCGTTTTTGTCGGAAGGGACCACGGTCCGTGTTGTTTCGTGCGAACCAGGGCTTAAATGATCGTGTAGTTGGATGTCAGCACCCGTTGCCAGAAGTTTCTCGTAGATCTTCTCGTACCCTTTCGCAAGAAGTCGTGGGTTGCGAATGACGGTCGTCCCGTCTGCCATTAGCGCACCGATCAGGCAAGCAAATCCTCCTCGAATATCTTGAATGGCTATCTCCGTGCCGTGTAGCTGGGATCGCCCTGAGATAACGGCTATGTGCGGAGATCCACGACGACACAAGTCACATGTCTCGGCCTTTGGGTGGCTGGCGACCAAGCTGCACTTCGCGCCCAGGGATCTAAGGCCGGTAAGATATCCAAAACGCTCTGCAAAGACGGTTTCATGGATTACCGAGGACTTCCGGGCAGCGGTCAGTGCGGCAACAAGTGGAGGTTGCCAATCGGTCCGGAATCCAGGGTGGGGACGCGTTATTATTTCAACAGGCCGAGTCATCTCCCCCGCGCGAAAGAAGTAGACGCCGGAGGCTTGCCGTTCGTAACCGCCGCCGCACTGTGTGAACACGTCGAGGAAATGCTCAAGATCTGCCAAGTGAGCATTTTTGACGAGCAGTCGCCCGTCGGTAGCTAAGGCCGTAGCGGCCCAAGAAGCGACTTCCGAGCGATCGGTCATCGCTGAATAGTCATATCCTGCGAGTTCCGGATTCCCCACGATTCGGAGAGTTCGGGGCGGGTCGATCGTGATCTGCACACCCATTTGCAGAAGAACACCGACCAAATCAAGTATCTCCGGGTCAACTGCCGCATTCTCAAGGACTGACTCGCCAGAGATACGGGCAGCCGTGAATAGGAATTGTTCGGTTGCACCCACGCTCGGGCTCGGTAATACGTGGTGGCATGGGTGAAGTCGGCTTGCGGCGAGCCAGACTGAGTCGGCGGCGGGCGTCACTTCAACACCGAAAGCACGAAGGACATCGAGGTGATAGTCGATTGTGCGGGCACCAAGCGAGCAGCCACCTGGGTAAATGACGCAGGCCTGCTTGAACCGATGAAGAAGAGGTCCCGCGGAGAGCAAGGGTACGCGACTTTCCCCTGCGAAAGCAAGCATACGGCGCAGATTCCGCCTGTGGACTGACCGCGTGTGAGCCGAAAGCACGTCACTGTCAAGTGCTGAGACAGAGGCACCAAGATGACGCAGAAGTTCTGCCACGACACGAACATCACGAACGTCGGCGACATTGCGTAGGACGCAGCGCTGATCGGTAAGGAGACTTGCCAAAAGGATTTTTGGCAAAGTATTCTTGGCTCCCCGAACCGTCACGTCGCCTTTCAGGGGCCTTCCTCCCCGCACACGAAGCGTGAGACCGGCAAGTAACTGGTTGGCCATAATCGAACTGCGACCTCAAAGAAATCAAGAAATCAGCAAGATGCTCCCGCAGGGGGTAAATGAGGTGCCCGAGGCAGCTTTTCATGACGGTGCGCCTGACGACGCCACCGGGTGTGGACGTCGGCTGTCAAGACTTCAAACGTCGAACGATCGCCGACCGAGCTTCAGGGAACTGATACTCGAGTGACTGCAACAAGGAGAACAGAGTTGTTCCGATAACACCCCCGCGACGCCCCTCGAAATGGTCCTTGTGATACTTCCGCACCCAATCACATACCCCGTCAATCGTGAAGGGGATCGGAAACGGGACTCCCTCCGGCCTCAACGGTGGGCCGATCTCGTCTGATGATTTATTGACGCGGATTTCGCCGAACAGGAATGGGAATTGAGTACCCATCGTTCGGGCCAATCCGAAGAAGGTCACCTCATCTATGCCGGGTCGATAACGGCCGGTACACTCGTTTTGTGCCCCACTGATCGCGGTGCGGAAGGGATCATAGATCCCGCCTTCGTCAAGATCTTGGAAGGTTTCGCTCTCGCTGACGGCGGGTTGGAATTCTCCCGGGTTCCAGGCGACTTTGTGGCCGCGAGTGGACAAGAAGAGTTGGTTGTCGTTCGTCACGACGGTCATGTTAGTCGCGATCGGGTTGGAGAGGCCGCTATTCAACAGGTCGTCCAGGTCGCGCCCATACTTCATTGCGATCGACTGGCCGCAAGGCAAGACGTAGTCGCGCGTCATGTTCGTCAGAAACGTCGAATAATAGTTCGTCATTCCGAGGGTGAGTCGCAGGGGCTTGTTTTCGATCAGCTGGCCGGCCGAGCCTCCCCACTGCGTTGCGTCAATCAACCGAACCTGCGGATTATCGATGAAAGTCTTGCCGCTAGCCTGACATTCGGCTTGCTTTTTTGCGATCCTGGCGTCTGCCTCAAGTTGAACATCTGCGGGCAGCATGTAGGTTCGATCCTTCGTCGGTCCGTCACAGACTATGTCGCCGTGCTTGAACCTCGTCTGCCCATCGCCGCCAGCCATGACCAAGACCTGTATGGTCACGTCCCCGCGGCGGTAATATGGATGCCGATGACGGGGACGATTGAACTCCCCCTCGATGATGCGGTTTTCGACTTCTTGCGGTTCCCGGAAATGGTCGAACTTCTGAAGCTTGGAGATATGGGGATGCAACTGGGTCCAATTGGGCGTGTCCGCGATAAGGATCGGCAACACCTTGCCGCGAAGGTGATCTCGCGACATCGCCATGGCCACTTCCTTCGAGACCCACTCACTCTTCATCGCGTTAGGTGAAATGAACACGATAAACTTGCGGCACTGGTCAATCGCCTTCACGATGTCTTCGGCGAAGTAGCCGCCCTTCAGAGTGCGGTCCGAGTAGAAGAATTCGATGTAATGCAACCTCAGCATCTCAACGAACGGCTCGACGATCTCCCGGTCAGCGCTGGAGAAGCTAATGAAGGTCTTCATCGTTGTTCCTTTACTAGACCAGTCCGACTGTCGCTCCTACAACAAGGCCGGCGCCATGATTAAGCGGGCTCCTCGTGGATTGGCTTAGAGCACGAACCGCGCCTCAATATGCGCCCGAAGAAAACCCTTTAGCTCCTCCAGCGCTGGCCGTTCCATCTCTGCCATCAAATCCAACTTTTCAGCCGGGTCCGCGGAACTGTCGAATCGTTCCAGTAGATAACCGATCTTTCCGGCGTAGTCGCTGTATCGCTGTAATTCCTCAGGTGCCGCGATCCGATCGTAATCCGCATTGATCGCAGCATATTCTGCACTTCGGAGCATCGCCACAATTTCGGGGCGTTCGGCTAGGCAGAAAAGATCATAGTAGTGACGGGCATGCCGGCCGAGCATGTCGACCATATCAAACCTGTCTCCGGTTCCGACGATCCGCTCCTTTGGGATGAGTCCAATCACCAGGCACTTTGGCCGCATCACCAAAGTATGAAGACGGCAACGGAAGACGGCCGCTTCGGCCGACCAGAGAATGTCAGTAAAAAAGTGCGAATCGAAGGCGGCCAGGTAACCAGAATCTGACTGCGGGGAACTCGATCAGGATCACAAGGGTCAGTTCTCAGCCGATCAGTCATGCGACAGTGCCGACGACAAATCTACGGTCGGGAACCATTGCCAATGGCGCTCCGGGAACTTGTGATGCAGGACGAAGTTGGCAAAGATCGCGATACCGCAGAGCGTCGAATAAAACGAAAGCACCATCTGGGCACCCACAACGCGATCCAAAATCAGGCGAACATAGGATCTCGACACCGACGCTCGTGGGTGGGCCTCCAGTCAGTGGCAAGTCAAAGTACGTGCGCGAACGCTTGCGACGGTGTGACCTGTTGATTGATCTCGATCTTGTCTGGCAAGCATTGAGCGGCCTGCCGGCTTTCGATAACTCCACCACGATCTCGGGCAGTTCAATGTCAGTTGCGTTTCCCGACAGTTCCACAGTATATAGGATTGGAACCAGGTCAATTCGTAGTTGCGGATTCTATTGATGAGCAGGTCTTAACTGGTCAGGGCCGTGCGGTTAAGCGCATGCTAAGTCGGGAGAGGAGCTACTTCGATCACAAAATGTGTCAGAGCTTTTTCAAGCGTTCTTCGACCTCATCCCAGGTCGGGAAGGGGCCGAAGCACAAAACGCGGCACTGTTTTTCCAACTCTGCCGCAAGAAATGGCCGCAGTTGGTCTGTAGGGAATAGCGCTTCGCTCTTGGCAAAGCTCATGTCTGGGGGAGGGACATAGCTTTTGTCGAAATGCTTCCGGCTGATCCGATCGTAGTCAGCTTTGATCGTAGCATATTCCGCACTTTGGAGCATCGCCACAACTTCGGGACGTTCGGCTAGGCAGAAAAGATCATAGTAATGTCGGGCATAGCCGCCGATTGGCTTGCCATGACGAATATATGCCGCCACTTTGGCGTGAATGGCAAACATTTTTTCCACAAATGTCCGCCGAAAATGTAGCAGTCGCATCTCGAATGGGCCTTCGTCGTCAGCGTTGAGGGTTGTTCTCGTTTCATTTAGAAACTGCCCGACGTAAGACTGAAGGGCAATGCGCTCGGTAGGCTCCCGCCCGCTTGCCGTGCCGGACTCGACGAATACTCGATTGCGAATGTCGCCGGTTCCTGCAAATCGCTGTGTATATTCAAAGCGGTCATTGCGACCGAAGCCGCCAATGGTCTGGCTTTCGGCATCAATGAATTTAAGCGCCGGGTGTTTTTCGACTGCTTGGCGAAGTGTCTTTAGCTCTCGGTCGATTGCCTTTTTGCCAAGCGACGGTTCGAACGCGTCGGGGTCGAGAAAAATGTCGATGTCTTCCGAAAACCGCTGAATCAGATTCCATCCCTTTGACAGGCTGGTGCCGCCTTTGAAGATCACCTTGTCACCCGCAGCTTGGGCAATAATTCGCAGTGCCTCGGTGACGAAATAGTCTTTTTCGATGATCGCTTCGCGCAGGCCGCGTGAGCGGAAATGTGCCGCCGCCCGGATCACGGCCTAATCAAAGTCGGGGTGTTCAAACAATTTCACGGGTTCTGCGCTCCTTCGCCTGCCATTGCGCGGCGTACTCCAGCGCCGCCAGAATACCAAATTCGAAGCGGGAGAGGGGATTCAGCCCCTTCCGCAGTTCGGCCAGTTTCCTGGCAGGCTTGCCGAGCTGCTGTCCAATGGCCCCAAACATCGCCCGGACGCGCGGTGGTTCCGAATCGGCGATCGCGAGTAGCCGCCCGAATCGACCGGCTTCACCGACATAGCTGAGCAATTTTGCGATCGTCTCCTCAGCAGACAATTCGCTCGATTCCCCACGACTACGCAGGAAATCAAGAAGTGCGGCGTCCGTTTCCGAGATCCCTCGCCAGGATGTCGGCCGGCGAGTATGGATGACCGTTTCCTGACCCACGATCAGCCTGGGCAGGCTCAAGCCATCCGTTGCCACCTCAACACGCGCAGGATTCTGCGTGGTGAATCCCAACAAATTTGCGGCAGCACCGCCAGACGGGAAGACCCCGCGTCCCGGCAGCGAAAGAGACCGGACGCTAGACGGGTTCGGTTTGCTCGGGCCGAACGCGGTTGGCCGCGACTTATAGTAAAGTCCCTTGCCCAGTCGCTGAAGCACACCCTGTCGGGATAGCCGAGAAAGCGATTGCGCCACGGCCGTAAATGGCATACCCTGGAAGTCGGTCAGACGCCAAGTCCGTTCGCCGCCAGCCTCGATACGCTTGCGCACGGTAGCGGCTACGCTGGCCGCTGGAATTCTGGTCTTTCTCTTTGTCGTAGCCATGCACAGATTATCGCTCATTTTTGTCTATCGTGTCAAGTTTTTTTGCTGTAAAACTTGACACAAATCGCCGGATTACCGCTTTTTAATTGCTTTTTCAGTCAGATATCATTGTTATGTCCTGACCCCCGTGCTTAGACCGTCCCACAAGTTCCAGATGGTCGGAGGCTGTCCGAAATGTGGCCTGTGGTTCATCGAGGGACTTGCTGCGCACTCGAATAGCTGTCCCGCTTGTTTCAACTAATTCGTTGCGCTGGCATCAACGACCGTAAAGTCCATCAGTGGACCATAGGCATAGAGGGAAAGCTCTTGCCGCATTCCTTCGTTCCAGCGCTTCGCTAGATGTTTCGCATAGTCTTTGTTCTGATTGGTCGGCTCAAACGCCTCACTATACCGTTCAGGCGGTGATATTGGCTCACCGGTCAAGAAATGAAATGCTCGTTCTGTTGACGAACCAGCTTGCCAAACAACTGGCGCAAGCTGACCTGCGATGATTCCGGCCACGTTCTCGCTTGCTGCAACAACCGCGTTCCAGAAAAAAGCCACTCGTTGTCGATGTGGCGGATGCCGTTTTTCGTAGACATCAATGCTGGCGATCGGCGTGTCTCCGAACATGCGGAAGAACGAGAATACAGCGAACAGCCATGAGAACAAGAGGCCGTCGTAGGATGCCAGTTGAGGAATGGCATAAGGCGGATTCTTTACCACGTTCATAGTTTTGCACACACCTTGAGATGCCGCAAAACCGTCAGCGTCTATCTCCATCAGGTGTAACTCAATCGCTTCTTCGGGAGTAAGTGGCTCGCCTCCGAATTCGGCGATGAATGGCGATAACTGTTTAGCAACGGCCCGATCGACGTGGCCATTCGCAATGTGGCCTAGTTCATGCAGGATCAGGAAATCGAGCGCGCTTAGCGTGAGCCACTTGCAATAATCCTGGCGCATGCTGTCGGTTGGGTGATTCGGTCCATTTGCCAAATTGTCTTGCACCAGCGCTTCAGCCAGCGGATATGTAAGCGGTGGATGTTCCATTTCACCATCTGAGTTTCCAATTTGCATAAGAATGCGACGATCCGAGAGCATGCGCTCGAAGAACAGTGCCAAACTTGCAACCGCTCCCTTTGTGACGCCGATGAAATACTGATCGCGATATATGCATGCGAAAGCATTGACAACGCCAGTGTTGGCAAAGTCAAAATGAATAGCTGGCAGCCTGGGCCACATGGATCGCGCCACGCCAATCCTCGTTTCTCCGATGGTCCTCGTCGCGGCAAAGACACTCGCCATTTTTGGGCGAAGTGTATTGATGTCGCATCGGCCGCCGAATTTCAATTTAGACGCTGCTTCGTGGAATGAATCTGCGCTCACAGGCTCACCGATTTTCTGTCCGTTCTATTTATTCCGTTCAAACTTCTTTTGCCGATCCCAATTCGGCGATTTGCACTTCGGGCACACTCGCGGCCGTTCTGGTTCGCGGGAAATCCATTCATGGCCGCATCGACAGTGACAACGAAAGACAGTGACTTCCACCGCTCCGAAAATGACAGGCTCATCGTCCTTCTTATTTTTCCCCATGATTCGATTCCTAAAAAAATATATACCTAAGTATATACTTCGCTATAGACATGTCAATATATCATAGTGTATACTATGGGACAAAGACATGAACGCTCGCGAACGACGTGCAATGCAACTAGTGGAAGCCGGAAACGTCGAAAAGAAGAATCTGGTTTACGTCGTTCGCTCACAGACAGACAAAAACCAGAACTATGCGGTTCGATTCAAGACGGACGCGGCAATGAAGGCCGAAGTCCATTGCAAGTTCATCGCGCACAATCTGACCTGCCTGATTCAGGAGCAGGCGACGTTGGGAATCGCCCCGATTTTTTTGCAGGACGAAAGGTCCAACGCAATTCAGTCAACTGCAACGAATTACATCGCTAAAATCTAAATGCGTTGCAAAGCCGTTGCGACCCAAACCGCAATGGATTTAACCCCCATCTCCTCGGGACTCGGCTCAGGCTATGAGCAGCATGAGGCGGCCACACTACGCCTCTGCCTCACCGCTCCGTCTGGTGGCCGCGCCGCATTTTACCCGCTTCGCGGGTGACGGCGCTTGAACCCCCAGACTCCGACGGCGAGGCGACGGCGACGAGCAGAGCAACAGGGCAACTACCGGCACGGAACACCGAGCCGAAAACCGCTAAAACAAACTCGACTCAGCACGGGTTAGAGGCTTGATAAGTCATTCATCGCAGCCTCAGAATGAGCCGGTCGGCGTAATCAAGAGAGAGGTGACCAATGGGCCTGAGCAAAGAAAGCTCGTTCTTTGAACTGCGAGAACAGACGGATCGCAGTGTTGCTATTGTCGGTGTTTCGTGGCTAGACGGCTTGTTTGAAGCCTGCCTATCTCTGTATTTGAGACAACCGGACACTGGCGAGATGGATACGGACAAGGCAACAGAAAAAGCTCTGGACGAAGTGTTCAATGCTGAAGGGCCGTTGGGTTCCTTCAGTGCCAAGTGCAAGATGGCGTATCTATTAAACATCATCGGCCCAAAAACGTTTAAGGATCTAAAGATCATCAATGACATCCGAAGACAATTTGCCCACTACGCCAAGACTGAGGCCCCAAATCGAGAAATGGAGCCTCTGAGCTTTCTCGCAGTTTCTATTTCCGATAAGACCAACAACTTAAGGTCGAGAACCACTAGAAGAGTCATGGTCAAAAAACGACCGGACGACTCACCAGCAGCCATTGCTTTCATGAGTGCCATTGACGCCATCGCTATCGGTCTTAGATCGCACGTTTCCATGATTGAGGAAGGCAAAGAACCGGCCCCATTGCCTTAATCAATCGTGAACTACGCTCCAACGAATTAGAGCTTTTGATTCAGGCTGGCGAAAAGAGAATCCCGCATTGAAAGAGACCATTCGGAAGTACCTCGCCGGCGACGTCCGATGGTCGGGTTGATCCAATCCAAAATGGGAAACGCTGCGTGAGCCACGAACTCGACGCCGAGGAACTGGAGCGGCAAGCCCAATCCTTCTTGAAAGGCCTGTCTGCGCACCTCGTTAGTCTGGCCGGCACGGCCGTTCCGATCGATGCGCTGGGTAATGCGGCCGGGCCGGAACAGTTCTTCAGCTACACCGGCTTCGTGATTTCGTACCGCGGCCTCTGGATTTACGTCACTGCGGGGCACGTATTTCAGCAGCTCCACAATCAAATCTGCCAGAATCAGATCCGGCTCGTCCACTGTCACTTGTCGGACAATTTCGGCCCCGATGCGGCATCTTGTCTTTCGTTCCCATTCGATTTCATCAACGCCAAGAAGTTCGTTATCGACAACGAAGGGGAGGGGGTTGATATCGGGCTCATGGGCATCACTCCCTTGTATCGCGCCGCGATGGAGAGCAAGCGTGTCCTCCCGTTCGTCATGGACGGATGGGATAATCCGGTTAGCGTCGAGTTCAGTGACTATGCGGTACTGGGTCTACCCGCAGAGCACATTGATCAGACTAGGCGGGTGACTGTTGTCGGAGAGAAAGTCATCGGAGGCGTGCGAATCGCGGTTCTGTTCGGGTCACGATCCGACGCGGTTCCTCGGACCAAGCCGCAGCCACGTCGCCCATGGTTCGCCATTGAATTGCGAGACAAAGATCAGCTCAGGAGTGTAATAGGGATGAGCGGCGGCCCGATGCTTGCCTTTCACACGCGCGAAGGCCGCCGGCCACTGTACACGGTCGTTGGCATTCAGAGCTGGTGGGACAGCGAGCGGCGGATTTGCTTCGGCACGCCGATCGCCACGGTCATGGAGTTACTGGAGGCGGCGTGCGAATTCGCATTGCGAGAGCGCGAAACCACTGACCGGACTTCCTAGTAGGTCGCCCCTCCGGTTCGTTCCGAAGTGGCAAGAGCGATGACGTTAACCTTCACGGCGAACCCGCCCCTCGTCTTTATGTCCTTATTGCGGGAGGATTGGCGATGAGCAGGCGACGCGCGCGAGACCTTGGACCCTGTGCCTATTGTGGACAGCCGGCCACCACCGAAGACCACGTTCCACCTCGGGGGATGTTCTCCAAAAGGATGCCGAACAAGCCATGGGTACCGTCCTGCGATCCGTGTAATAGCGGCGCAAGCAAAGACGACGAGTATATGCAGAGGCTTTCGATGCTCTGGGGTGCGGACTGCAGCCAAGACGCCATCGAGGTCGGCGAGAAGTTTATGCGATCGCTCGAATACCCTGAGGCCAAGGGGTTGCAAACCGAGGTTCGGCGGTCGCTTTCCCCACTTGAAGACGAAAAACTCTTCCCTGGCGGAATCAACATGGCGTTGAAAGGTGAACGCTTGGCGCGCGTCACGGACAAACTGGTTCGCGGATGGTTCTTTAGGTTGACCGGGAAGCGGTTCCCAGCGAGCTACGGATTCCCCAAGCACATGTGCGGCCAGAAAGGCCACTCACTTTACGCCGCGAATGAATCTCTCATAGAGAGTTTTCCGGCGACCGTCTTCGGGGACAAGGCATTCTCTTATCGCGTCGCCTTTAGTGCTAACGACGAATTTCTGAGCTGCTGGCGCTTCGAGTTCTATGGTGTTTTCAAGATCATGGCGTACTCGGTCCTGGACCAGGGCGATCAGTTCCGGATTATTGACCTCAGAAGCCATGACCAAACAGCCGCCCCTCTGAAATAGTCGGGCCAGCTCACCGCCAGTTTTGGCCACTACGATGATGAAGATGTATGCGCCAGTACGAACCTTTGAGGGGTGTTCCATGGAAGGCAAGAAGAAGCGCGGCATGCCGAAGGAAGTCGCGACGGAGTGGAATGCAGTTTGGCGGGAAGTCTTGAATCTTCATGGCCAATGGACTGTTTACATCGAACTGTTCGGGAACGAGGGCCACGTAACCCTTATGCAAGAGACGTTGCCCGACGTGTTCGGTTTGATTCAGACAGCGTTGCGCCACGAGATAACCATGGCACACGGGCGCCTGCTCGACCCGCCAAAATCAATGGGCAAGGACAATATGTCTGTCGCGCGGCTGCTTGAAACCGTCAAGCCGCACTGCCCGGCCGACCTCAACGGCCGTCTCGGGAAAATGCTCGAGCACGTCAGGACTCATTGCGCGCCGATGCTCCAGTGGCGGAACAAACGAGTTGGGCACAGTGACCGGCAAGTGGCCTTAAACTTGGAGGCCGACCCCCTGCCGAACATCGAGCGTGCGGAAATCGAGGCTGGCCTGGAGATGCTCGGCGGCTTGGTCAACGAAATAGATCTGTACTTCAATGACCGCATCACGCCGTTCGAGTTCGCGCTGATGCGAGGAACCCCGGGCGACCTTATGCAATTCATTCGCGACGCCTTAGACGCTCGGGAACGCGAGATGGAAGAGAAATACGGCTACCGCCGCGACCGAGGCGACGAATAGGCCAGCCTTTAGGGCCTCACGACACCGCGGAAACGAACATGCCTTGGGAAACGACGTTGCACAGATTCGCAGACAACTTCGACGTCATTGACCGAATGAAGGATTTAACCGGGTCCTCGCTAAGCATGATCTATGGCTGCGTCGCCGATGACGCCGGCGAACTTGTGGGCAGCGGCACAATCATAAGCCTTCGCGGGCTCCCCTATCCGGTCACCGCACACCATATCGTGATGGAGGCGTTCAAGCGGGCGTACAACGAAGCGCCCAAATAACCTCTCGGTCCCGCCCACTCGGTCGGTAATGGCAATCGGATGGTCCACACGGGGCCGCGTACCGCCACGGCCAAGCGCCAATCCACTGCTCAGAAGACGCTGGCCTCGCACGTGACGACTGGAAATAGCAGCCCGCAATCCTAGGCTTTGACTATAACGGGTGTAGCGCTTCTGACCGGACATGCATACAATAAGAACTAGTCTCGAGGCGCTACGGAAAGGTAATGTGCGAAATTGAGCACAGAAATGCCGAATAGATGGCTATGAGCGGGAGGAGCGGAGTCAATAGGAAATGGGCAAGAATTTTCGCAATTCCAAATTGGTATGGAAATTCGCTTGATTCCGTAAGGGAATTTTCGGAAACTCTGGAAGTCGGGCTGTGCTAGCCCGGCCAATTAGACTTGTTGAGCGATCCATCTGGATGGGATATGCGCTCAAATGTTCCGTTAGCCGCCCGCTTGGATAAGATGACTCTAAACCATCAGCGACGTCATCAAAAGGCATTTCGGCGCGGGCTTAACGGGCTCACTTCGCATATTCGACTGTCTCATGAAAACCATATCCCCGCTGAATTCATTCATAATCAAGCAACTGCTTTCCTCTGTCCCCGTTTTCTGGATGGGGCGTAACAGTATTAGTCCGCATGAGAACGACGGTATCGCGTTTGCAGATGGCATTTCACGTATGCTCAACCTAGGAGAGAAACGATGCCAGTAGCCACCAAAAGTCTGAATAAGCGTTCACGGTTGTTGCGATCCCGACATGGCGCAGTTTCAGAACCGGAGGCGGACAATTGCATTGTCTTGCTGGCCGTTTTTTCGAAAACTCCGGGGCGGAGTTCCCCTGCTTTAAATGTAAGGGGATTTCGGCATCTGTGCCGGGAGTCCCTTCCCAATGATATTTGGCATAAGTCGGGCAGTGCCAAAATAAAAAACCTCGGTTCCCATTTTTGCGTTCAGTTTCGGAAGCAAGATGTATCGATCGCAGTCGAATTTGCAGAGCGACTGCTTGCTACTCTAATTGAGTGGTCAGGGCGCGCGTCTAGATCCGTTTACATTAGCCTAGGCACGTGCGACTACGGCGCAAATCATCTCTTAAATTTGGCTGGCGAGAACCAAGCCGTCGTAGACCCGACGCTCTGGAAATCGCTTACGGAGGAATCTCGCAGCCACGCAAAAACAGCGAATGTCCATTCTCCGTGTTTTGAAAGATTATCAGCTCACGTAGGGGCAGTCTTGGGTCAGGTCGTAAACTGCATACCATGGGAAAATCTGAATGCGGAATGACGGTGTGAGTTCTTGAGATTTTTTCTTGCTTAGCGGCGTGGGATTCTTGCAGGCTTCACGGGAATCCGTGAAGCTTTGTTATTTGATGGCCACGGTGCAATCTCTAGCTCAAGATGGCTACAAATGATATAGGATACAGTTATGGGGCTGTTGTTTGTTGGGAACTGCACACGTTGCCATCGGAATCCCAAATTCAAGTGCCAAGCTGATTAGCAAGCTATTCATGCATTTGCTTAGACAATTATCGGCATCTGCCAACCTGCCATGGTCAGCTGCTTTCGAACGAAAGGGAAAATACAGCCGGGTGACGGATTTGACTCTGCACGGTGTATATTCATTGGCTGCATTCTTGGCAGGTTCGCTTCGAGTAGGCCCGCCTACATCTCCCTAGACACGCCCTTTGACCATACTTTCCAAGGGCTGCACTTGACTTAGTTGAATGAGTTGGTTAGAGGGACTTCATAAGATATTCGTTTTCTTGGTTTGAGACGCCCCCTGTCGATCGCTGGCGAAACGCTCACAGGTACGCACCATGTCAACAAAATATGAGAAGGCTCTTCGGCATTGGACGAGCAGGGGCTCAGACCTCTTTTCGTCGATTGCATTTGCGATGGCGAGAAAGCCGAAACGGAGCAGCGACCCACGTTTCAAAGTGGAATCGTCATTTCGGCTTCACTGCCCGAAAGGCAAGTCGGAATTGGCAATTCGTCTCGCCAGAGGCGATGAAATGACCAGGATCACCACCGAGTTTTTCGCCATGAGGATGACAGATTGCATTCCCGTTGACCGCCCAGGTAGCGCGCTTTCTAGTTCGATCGGAAAGCTAATTGCCGAATTGTCAAAATCCAAAGGCATCATCTTCGAAACTGGCGGGTTTACCGTCGCAGAATCGGTTGCGTGGCGAGAAATGCGATTCGAAGGGCTGGGTGCCGCGAGCGATCACGAGCGATGGGTAGATGCGCTGAAGCGGATCAATGCGGATGGTGAAGACGCCGCCGACCAATACCGCCATGCCATTGACACGACCTGCACTATTGCGATTGAGGAGGATACGTACAAGCCGGTTAGGGACTTTGCAAAAAAACAGAAGTGGTATCCAACAATGCAAGCTCGACTCGCAGCAGCGTTGGGTGCAATTATTGCGAATGGCGACTGAAAATGTCGGGTGCCACGCGGCTTAGCCGCCCCATTGCCACTCGCAACGCCTTTGAGTTAATTGCGAGATCGTTAAGCATTGCCCTCCTCGCTTGGGGGTCAGGAAACGCGAGACCAAATTCCTCTTTGGACTCGTACAGCTTTATGCGTGGGTCACCCATGAGTCGATGCTTTTTCAAGTCTTCCACCACGCGATAAATAAGCCTTCGGTACCGCTCATGATGCTCCGTTAGTAAATCCACTTCTTGGTTTTGCATAACGCACAGCCGTGTCTTGATGTTGATTGACGTAACCTCAAGACGAGACAATGAAGTGACTTGCTTCAGCTGCCAGCTCACGAGGGGTACGGAACAATAGGTCATGGCAACGACCGTGTCAACCCGCATTCAAAATAGCCTGGATTTGAAGGAAAAACAGGATTGCAATTCGCCGACCTCGTTCAAAACTCGCCCAATGTCGCTGGCTTACCGAAGCGAAGGATTACTCAGGTTTTCCAACCACTTCAGCTTGCGAAGGCGCCAAATGCTGTTTCATGTCAACGCGCAGCTATTCTCCTGGTGAACCCGGTGATTGGTCGACTTGCAAGATCGCTAGCGTTTCTCTGTCAACCGAAGAAAGGACGGTGCAGTTTTTTGAAGCCAATCTCGCAATTCGTCTGGCGTCTCGAATTCTTCGATTTCAATTCCGTCGACCGTGGGCTCCGCGTGGCTCTGACGGCGTAATTCGTCTTTGTCCATTTCGCAAATCCAGGTGATCCGGTTTCGCTGCAGCCCACGATCGGTCAGATTAATTCCGGAATCGGGGAGAGCTGCGTCCAAATTGCTCCCGCGGACGAGCACCGCGGTGACAACATCCGAATTGAACCGCAGTAGCAAACCAACTGACGGATTGCCAGCAGTTATTTCCGCACGCCTTGGTCACGGCGAGTCCTTAAGAAGGATCTCACCTTCCAAGCGCCGGTCAGGCTGAATCGCCATCAAATTTGGCTTGATGCCATCTTTTGAATTGCACCCACGAACCCTGTATGGGCACAAAAGCGGGCGGCTGCATCATCTAAGCCGCCATCTTCGCTTCGTTGACTTCAATCGAAATTGAATTCGTCGCTGTTCTTCGGCCAGAAAAGCACAGTGGATTGCTCTTCGATCAGGATTTCTTTGTTCTTGATCTGACACTTATGCACGGTTAGAGCTTGGTTTTCGTTTTCGATGAACTTGTTGAAAGTGACTTCACCCTCAGGGTTATCGTAATACGGCAGCAGCACAGAATAGTGCTGGTCAGCGGTTCGTATGTAGACGCTTAAGGCAAAAATCGTTTTGTTTGGAGCAACGCAAGCGCTCAACAATCGATCTTCGACAGTACCGACGGGATCGGTGCCTTTTCCGGTGAATCCGCTGACCATGCGCATCATGTTGAGGTATGGCCGGAAAAAATTGGTGGCGGCTTTCCTTGCCTCTTGGACTGTCTGTGTTTCGTGCTTTCGAAAGAAATTGCCCAGCAAATCGTGTCCAATCCGTTTTCCATCGGGATTCAGGGCGTATGAATACCCCAGGAGCCTGAAAAGCGAGAGGTATGCCATTTTGACGAGCGTAACGAACGCTGGAATGCGAGCATCTTTGCCGATCACAAACGTCGGCTGAATCCCCTTTGCCCGCAACGTATCGAGTTCTTCCTTTGATTTCTTGATTCTCAACAATACTGGATCGCCCTGACCAAAGTGAATGGCCATCAATGTATGGCCGGGCACGTCGATGCCGTTGTCTTCGTAATACTCCAACTCCTCCTCGCCGACGAGAATTCTCACAGTCGCTTTTTTCCGCACGCTGGGGTCTTGCATGGCTTTCTCAATTCCCATTGCGCGAACCAGCACATTCGTTGTGAATTCGGCTTCGAACACGGCGCCATACCATCCGTCCACATCTTTGCGCTGAACAACCCGGCCGCGGAATGAATCTGGGCACGCAGAATTGATGACATGACCCATGCAAAGCTCGGCAGGCTGATCCTCATGAAGCATGGGGCAGAAGAAATGGGCAAATGGCTTACCCGTGACAGATTTGAAGTCGTCACGGAGGAGCGGCAATTGAAATTGAACGTCCGCAGAATGCACAAGTTCTTTCAACTCGTACTTCTCCTAAAGGCCAACGGTGACCTTTAGCAATGACGCAAAAAGCGATCGCTTAGTTCACACAAAAATTCTCTGACATTGTCAGAGAATGCATGGAAAAGCTATAAATTCGCGGTAGAATATGCGAAGTGCGGGCAGCTCGAAGGCCGCCCCGAGTCCTGCCGTAACCTCTGACATAATCCCACTTACACCGGAACTAACCAGGCACTTCCTAAACCGATCATCTCTTATCCAATTCCTCCGCCTAAATCGAGGGGAACACCCGAAGGAATCTGCTGCCAGGTGCCGTCCTCGCTCGGCCCGCAGTCTTTCAGTGCAATTGCCCGCGGCCGGCAAGCCAACGCGAAAAACGTGGTACTATTGAAGCCTTTTTGAAATGAGCGTGCTCAGCTCATCCAAATCATAAGTCGCGGCAACGATCTTGCCGTCCGCATCTAGAAGCCAAAAATGTGGTACGCTCGAAACGGCGGCGGGAGGTTCGCCGGTAATTCGGCCGTGCAGCCAGGGCACGTCGAGATTCTTCAAGACCGATTGCCAGGCCGCGCGATCGTCGTCAAGCGAGAGACCGAGCATGGCGAGGCCGCGTTTGCCAAAGCGATCATTCAACTGGCGCAGCGCCGGCAGCTTCGCTTTGCACGCGCCGCACCAGCTTGCCCAAAAGTGCACGAGAGTCAACCGGCCGTGGCAATCCGCGAGCGTACCGCTGCCGCCATCGGACTTCTCGAATGTCAGCGTTGGCACGTCGCCGACCGATCGGAATCGGGAGCGAGTTTTCCGTAGTTTCTTCGCCGCCTGCGTCGATACGACGAATTTCCGCGTTCTCATCAATCTCCTCGTGCCCGCGAATGGCGCAACGACGACCGAGAATGAAGCTGAAAGCCCGTGCGATAGCAGAGCGGATCGTGAATGCATCACCGAGCGGTTCGTTGTCCCGCGGAATCACCTTCACTTCAAACCACGTATCTGTTCTACGGCGAGCCGCAATTCGACCGATTTTGCAATCCGTGGTAAGCCAGTCTACGTGGCGAACCCGACCTCCAAACACTTCATTGCGGACTTCGGTTTCGGTCTCTCGAGTCCACAACGGCAGACCTGGTGCGATCAATATGCGGAAGCCCCGGTCGTTTAGTCCGGTTAACTGGCGGCGCATAGTCATCCCTCGCGTGCGGAGATCCCACACAACGATGGGCTTATCCGAATGCGTATGGTGACCGTGGCGCGGTATAGGTACTGACGAGAACTCCCAATTGTCTTGTGTTCGTCCGGAGATGTTCAGATAGGTTGAATGTTCGATCAACCGCCCGGGCGTAGGCATTGGTCTGAATAAAAGGTTCGACAGCGTCGTTCCACCATCGGTCGTCGCCTGAATTCGAATACCTGAATCGGCATTCCAACTGAATTGTCCGCTTCCAGTGAGCTTGCCGACCTCTTCGCTGGCAATGGCAATTTCAGGGATTACCGCCTCGTAGTTGCCTCGCAATAAGATGTCGAGCCAATCGTCGAACATGAAACGTTCCTCATTTCGGACAGTCGGTCGATGCTCGGCCGAGCGGTTATTTCAGCTACTTAGACAGCATCGCTCAAGCGCGCGGCAATTGCGGATCAGGTAGAGATGGACACCGTCAGCGCCAAAAAGGATCAGCGTATAACTAGAATGGGCGATGGCGCGAACCAAGCCCTTCCGCCAACATGTCATTCCGAAGTTGGCTGAGATGCGTCAAAAATACGCTTTGAAGACGAGTAGGTCGGGCACCGACAATGGCAACAATCGATCCCCCACGCCTCGATCCAGACGGAACCCACGTCGTACCCGTGGCGGAGATTCATCGCGCCGGCGAGACGCCAAGCGCCAGCTCTAAAGGCGAATTGCGATGGAGCCGCAAAGCGGGGGTGACCTTTCAATTTCAATTGCTTCGGACTGGCATCATATTGTTGCCCGAGGCACCAGCCGTCGCGCGGGGCGGGGCTGGTTCTGTTCACGCGATGAGTTACGAGCCAGAATGGTTCGCCAGAACTGCGGATGGGCACCAAGTTCGCCTTTACTCCACGGATTTTCAGCCCACGACCAGCTATACCTCAAAGTGGAGGATCGACCGAGGAAGCGACTTCGAATCGTCGAAGTCTGTTGAGGGGACTGCATGTTTTGCCGAAGTCGGCCTCCAACGAGATAATCCGCTGGCTTTCTGGCATGAAACCGCAACCAGCCCGCGGCTCTTTTCGCCCGGATGGGAACTTACTCGATGGCCGGTTCAAGAGGTTTACAAATTCACCATTGGAGATACTGAATTCACCCGGACGAGGGGCAGTTTTCGATTTGGCGGGGCGGCCGACACTGTGCTGACTGGAGCTCAACGAGATGGGAAATCCGGCACCTGGCTTAGTTACCGAGACGGAGATTTAGAAAACCCGCTCTGGTTTCCGAAATCCTGCGATCGAATCCGAGGCCTGTTTTCGATTCTCACCGGACAGCATGCTGTATTCGCCTGGCGGGACATACCCGACTCTAGTAACTCGCTCACGCGGTTGTACTACGGTTGGCACCGCGGCATCGATCCGGAGCATCCGGTAACCCAACCTGTTCCCTTATGCAGAACACCGCTGGCTTTGGTTCACGGCGCTGAGGTCGTCGAGCGACTTTCCGAGCTTGAACGCCGGTACTCGGAGCTCAGCGATTTGCTTGATCCGGAATTTATCGTTGCGCCTCTATGGGCGGCAGAGAAGGACTTAATTGAAAACAAGCTTGCGCTCGGTTGCGTGGCTTTGGAGCGTCTTTCAGCCGCACACTATCGGCATTTCAGATCGGCCGGCATTTATGCCACAGAGCCAGAGCGATTTAGCGCGGAACAACGGAAAGTGCTCATTTCAAGAATGAGGCAACTGCTTTCGGAAGTGGCGAGCACCGAGCAACTCACGGAGGAAGCCACGCGGTCTGCGGCGAACAAACTCAACCAGCTCTGCGACCGGAGCAACAGCGAAAAACTCAAATTGCCGTTCAAAGAACTAGGAGTTGTGCTAAGCGATATGGATGAAAAAGCGATTCGCGAGCGAAACCTTGCCATGCACGGCAACAAGACGTCGAAGGCATCAGGCGGCAGCGGAGAGTGGAAGGACGAACTCCATGCGTATGACGTGCTACGGACACTTATTGGACGTGCTTTGCTTCATATGCTGGGCTACGATGGTCCCTACGTGGATTACGGGGCACGTCCCGAACTGGGACATTATCCGATTTGTTTTTGCAAACCGCCTGCCAGAATGCCAAAGACGGAAATGTAAGCCGGTCTTTGTAAACTGAGAGTCGCGCACTGCATACCGCATTCTCCGCGGTCCACAGTCCCCGCTCAATAATTTGGTACTATAGCCTCGGACATTCCAACAGAGCGCGCCTATGACTCCGGTTCTTGCGGAAATCCAGGCATTTCCGAACCAATTCTTCGTTGATGAACTTCCTCGCGGCGGTACCGAACAAGAACGTACCCGATTGCGCGACCCCTTCCTGCGACTGTCTAGCCGCCTGCCCGGAAACTCGACCGCCGCCCCCCCAGTTTGTCGAATTGACCGTGACAGCCGTACCAAATTGCGGAAAATAGCACTCGCCCCCGACGCGCCGGGCGGGTTCGGGGAGATAACTTATTGACCGGACGGAGCCGGAGTCCCCGCGAATGCCGACCTCACGAACGATGACCATCCGACTGGGGCAATACTTCACCGCCCCCCGGCCGGCCGATGCCGACTTGCTCGCCCGATTCGTCGCCACCCGGGACGCCGCCGCGTTCGCCGAACTCGTCCGCCGACACGGCCCGGCGATCCTCGCCGTCTGCCGAAGGATCACCGGGAATCGGCACGACGCCGAAGACGCCTTCCAGGTGACGTTCCTCGTCCTGGCCCGCAAGGCGGACCGGGTCCGGCCCGCCACGGCGCTCGGCGGGTGGCTGTACGGGGTCGCCGTTCGTGCCGCCCGCAAGGCCCTGGCCCGGTCCTGCCGCCGAAGGAACCACGAGGTGGCGGTCGGCGAGCTGCCGGAGGTGCCGCACTACCCCGCCGTCTGCGACCCGGACGCGGTCCGGGTCGTGCTGGAGGAGGTCGCCCTCTTGCCGCAGGACCAGCGTGCGGCCGTCGTTCTCTGCGAGTTGGAGGGGCGGCCGCGCACGCTCGCTGCCCGCGAGCTGGGCATCCCGGAGGGGACGCTGTCGAGCCGCCTGGCCGCGGCGCGCAAACGACTGGCCGCCCTGCTGCGGGACCGGGGCCTGGCCCCGGCCGTCCTCGCGGTGGTCGCCGGCACCGCCGCGTGCCCGGTGCTGGCCGCCGAGGCGGTTCGGCTCGGCGCTGCCCCTGTTTCGCCCGGAATCGAGATGTTAATGGAGGCTGTCATGAGATCGACGTTCGGGATCAAGCTCAAGCTGGCGGTCGTCGCGGTCGTCGCGGTCGTCGCGGTCGGCCTGTCGGTGGTCGGGGCCAAGCCGCCCAACCCGGCCGACCCGCCCGTTGAGATGAAGCAACGCGCCGATGCGCCCACTCCGGGCGGCCGGTTGCTTCTGATGAAGGGCGGCGGGTTCGCCGTGCTGGCCCCGGACGGAAAGGCGCTGGCCACCATGCCCCTGCCGAAGGACGCGCCCGGCGTCGGGTTGCTCTCGCCGGACGGCAAACAGGTCGCGTATATAGTTCCGACGGAGCCGGGGCCGAACGGGGAGGATAAGGCCCAGATCGTCGTCCGCGATGCCGTCGGCGGGCTGTTCACCGCCACCACCACCATCGATGTCGAGGCGATCCAGCTCTACTGGTCCCCGGACGGCAAGACACTGTACGCCTCCGTGGACGAAGGCACGGACGAGAAGAACACGATTGCGGCCACCCACCGCCGGATCGACCTCACCGCGCGGACGGTGGAGAAAGTGGACTGGCCGGTCAGCGTCTGGCCGCTGGAGTGGGCGCGGGACGGGAAATCGGTCCTCGTGTGCTGGTACGCCAAGGCCGGGCTGCTCCTGTCCCTCATGTCCCCCGACGGCAAGACGCTGACCGACCTGATCGCTCTCCGGGAGGAGGACTCGTCCCCGCTGATGGTGCAGGCCCGGCTCTCCCCGGATGGGCGCCGGGTGCTGTACTCGGACATAGCGGGGAAGAAGGAGAAGAAATGGAATGACCGGCGCCTGTACATGTACGACGTGACGACGAAGAAGCGGACGGAGGTGGCCGACGTGCCGCGGAACGCGATCGTGCACAACTGCTGCTGGTCCCCGGACGGAAAGAAGATCGCCTACGTCTGGCAGGAGCGGCACGAGGCTCTGGATAAGAAGACGGCGAAGGGCGAGGATTTCACACCGGAGGATGTGGAGACGGAGACGAAGATGTTCGTGATCGTGGCCAACGCCGACGGGTCGGAGGCGCGGACCGTGGCGTCGATGAAGGGGGACAATATCAGGGACCTACCGTTCCTGGGGATCGACTGGCGCGGTTATCTTGAAGCACCCAATGCACCTGGAGCGTCCGATACTCCAACGGACCAGGCCCGGATGATTATCGAAAAAGCGATCCAGGCCCACGGTGGTGAAGCTAACCTTGCCAAAGTGAAGATCGTCCGTCAAAAGGGGACTTACCGGGCTTTTATCGACGTGAATCAGGAGCAAACAGCCACCTGGACACAGATCTGCCAGAAACCCGATCGCTTCAAGAACGTCCAGGAGGCGGTAATTGACGGCCAGAAAGATTCTCTGACCCTTGTGCTCAATGGCGACAAGGGTTGGATTAGCAGAAATGGACAGACGGAATCATTGAACAAGGAGATGGTCGCAAAACTGCAGGAAGACCTGGATAACGACCTAATCTCCTACCTTCTCAAGCTTAAGAAGAAGGATCTGTCCATGCTACCTGAAGTCAAGGTGAGTGGCCGGCCAGCGATCGGTGTCAAAGTCTCATGCAAAGGTCGGGAAGATGTGAAGCTTTACTTCGACAAGGAGAGCGGCCTGCTCGTGAAGCGCGACCAGCGAATCGGCGATGACATGGGCGGCAAGGCGACGCAAGAAGAAGTCTTTCGCGATTACAAGGAAACTGAAAACGTTGAACTGCCACGGAAAGTGGTCACCTTTACGGACGGAAAAAAGATCGGCGAACTCATAATCAGCGAAGTGCAATTCCCTAATAAAGTCGATGATCGGGAGTTTGAAGCCCCGGATGCCGCTCCCAAACCCGCTCCTCAGCTGATACCGGACTTTTCGCCGGAGTATTCACCGCGGCCCACGGGAGGTTCAGCACGACCTGTCAAGCCTACTGATCTTACGTGGCGGCCGACAAAGGTGGCGGGACCTCCGGGGAGGTACTTAGTCCTGGTCGACCCAGGCACCGATGATGAGTTCTTGCCGGCAGCAGAGGCAATGGCCGCACTTCATGGGGCAGATCTGAAGCGATTCGACCCATCTAAACTCGACCTGACACTAGCCGAACTTCGTAAGGCACCTCCACGCTTTGTGGTATTTGTTCTGCCACCAGAAAAGATCGACGTGGATCTCAGTCATGAGATACTTGAAATGGCTACAAAGGTGGACGACGATCCGTTCGTCGATTTCGAGTACGGTTTCGTCACTGGTCTCGATGGTTCGGCCGCACTCCGTTTTGTCCAGCGCATCGTGCAAGCATGGAAACGCGAGTATACGGACAAGGCCATGCTCTTCGGCGGTTGGGAAGGTCCATTCCTCCCCCCCGGCGATCGGATGACGGCCATGGAGGCGCTCGGGTTTTCGGCTAAAGAGCGTTTTGTCAAGGTTAATGACAGCGAGGAAAAACGGCAGAAATCCGCGCGGCAGATCCTTGCGGAATGCAAAGGGAATGACGCCCTACTTTTCATGTCGCACGGCTACCCCGATCGGATGGACCACTGTTTCCTGGCCAAGGACCTCCGCGACTGGAAAGTTGATCTTTCCCCGGCCATCCTCTTCAATTGTGCCTGTTTCAATGGTGCGCCGGGTCGGTGGTTCCTTCCGAATGGGAAAGGATACGTGGATCGCGGTGTAATAGCGCGCGATGAATCCGTCGCACTCGCGCTGCTCGACTCAGGGATAGCTGGGTACTTCGCGGGCGTGGATGCGTGGCACGGCCCGCTCAACTCACAAGTCTTCTACTACGTGACGGACGATGGCATGAGGTTGGGTGAGGCGGCCAACGCGATGTACAACCGACTCGCACTTGAGTTCCTACCTGACCGCATTCACTTCGGGCCAACGTCAAAGCTGAAATGGCCTGAGTCTGAGAAGGATTGGTGGACACAAAACCAGAGGCACAATGGCGCGGCCATGATACTCTACGGCGACCCCGCATTTGCTCCATTTGCTCGGAAGGCGAAGCACCTTTTGTCCGCCAAGATTGATTCGATCGGGAAGGATCGATTCACCATCAAGATCAGTGTCCGCCCACTAGTTGAGGGGCAACCAGGTGAAGATTACGACGTCCTCCCGACGAACCGGCTTTTCGATTACTACAGTCTTCGCTCCGAGCAAGAAGAGAATGCGAAACTGGAACTCTACCGGGTCCTGGCTCTCCCAGACCAGAAAGGAGTGCCCAAGGGACTCCGCGTTGTCTCGGCGAAGTGCGGCGACAAGGATGTGCCCACGGGCACGATACAAGCTGTGGTGGAAGAAACGCCCACGGGCAAATTCCTCCACGTCCGCGTCCCAGTTACCGTCTCAGTGGCCGATAACCGACGCGTCATGGAACTGGTCAAACAAGGATTTATTGTGGAACTGGAAGGGAGTAGGTAGCACACTGATTCAAGGCTGCGAACCCGTTTTCGTTGGGGCAAGCGATGATCCTTGGGTTGGCCCCATCCGAAGTCGATGCTCTCATGGAGCATCGTAACCGGTTGGACGAAGGCGGGTGAACTCAGTATGCACGCGGCGGACAGTGCGTGCCTGGCGCGGGCCGCAATCGGAATCGTACGCCCGGCGGGTCGAAGCGCTGTTCCTGGCGGCGCTGGGTCGGTTCCCCACGGACGTGGAGGCCCGCACGCTCGCGGCCCAACTCGCTCCGCGCTCTGCTCGGCACGCTCACCGAGACGAACGAGTTCCGTACTCATGCCGAAGAAGTCGGCCGGTTGGCGAAATGACACGGCACCCCCAGTCACGATTGAGGATTACTCTGATGTATTGCCTCCGCTTGGTAATGTCCGTCGTTGTGATTGCTAGTGCGTTGTACGCTTCCGCAGGTAATGAGGGGCCTGGGACAATAAAGCCGCCGGACGATGCCAATCCCTGGGAAGGTGTGCCAGACCTCGATTGTACGTCACGTTACCTTCAGCGCGTGATTGAGCTGCGCAAGCGGCGGATGACAGCTGAGAATGCCGGACAGACCGGCACCAGCCACCTACTCGCGCAGTTGCTGGCGCCTGAAGAGACGGCTGTCGGTCGGCATTACGAGGCAATACGCTTGATGGACAGCATCGTCCCTACTATTTCGCCCCCCCGAATTCGGTACTA